>ENA-OREB01000004-OREB01000004.1-marine-metagenome-genome-assembly--contig:-NODE-4-length-158918-cov-8.069497_pt1 | contig 158918 bp, 135 predicted proteins | sample MGYA00248625_ERZ508552 | MGnify/ENA primary metagenome ERZ508552 (study PRJEB26219, sample SAMN06267888) | marine metagenome | isolation source: Monterey Bay, California, USA | place: USA:Monterey Bay...
GCATTAGGAATTAGCCCTATTTTGGGATTTTCCCGTTTTGTTGAGATTGATTGGCCAATGCTAGGATTTATCTTACTAATGCCACATATTATTGTTGCAATATTAGGTGCATTTTTAGTATCACAATCAATTTCAAAGACAAGGGAAAGTTGCTACATATTTATTCTTTTTATTTCATTTGTATTATTATTAATTTGTCTATTTACTAAATCAGACAATCTAATAAAAAATTTATCATTATCATTATTATTTGCAATAAGTTTGTTCAATTCTTCAATCAAGTAGATCAAGTCATTGAGTTTATCTAGCGCGAGTTGCTGGAATGTTGCATTGTTTGCATCACAAGCCTCAGCCTTCTGAATTACATCTTTTATTTTGTCACTCAGTGTACACCCATTTAATGATGATGATGATTCGATTATACTGAAAGTCATTTGTGAACATGAATTCCATGCCATCTTGTGTTCTAGCATATATTTGTAGCATTGGTCGATATTGAAAGACCCTTCCTTGTTATTAATACCTTCATTGTTCATGTTACAATCCCTCCCCCACTTTGCAAAGTCGTTACTGTTCAATTCCCCACCAATTACTCCTAAAATACCATTTTGAACATTTCCAAATTCCATGATATCTTCCACCACCTTACGGGCAATATTACTAGGCACTGCAAATGAATAGCCAATATAGTTTCCTGTCTGTGACGAAATAGCGGTATTTATTCCAATCAGATCTCCATTAATATTTACTAAAGCACCTCCGGAGTTTCCAGGATTTACAGCAGCATCGGTCTGAATAAATGAAGATGTATCTGTTACATTTGTACGGCCTAAAGCTGATATTATACCACTCGTAACAGTTTGTCCCACTCCGAAAGGATTTCCAATTGCCAGTACAATATCTCCAATTTCTGTAGTATTATCTTTTTGAATAGCTAGGCTAGGTAAGATCTCTTCACCAACATCTATTTTTAACACCGCTATATCAATATCTTCATCTTGCGCTAAAACAACAGCTTCAAACTCACGCCTATCATTAAGTACAATTTTTAACTCTTCAGCTCCATTAACCACATGAGCATTAGTAACTATTACTCCCGTACCTCTAACTATAACGCCTGACCCCAAAGAGCTTTCAGTACGTTCTTGTGGCGCCCTTCTCATACCAAACATTTGATCAAAAAATGATGACCCTCGCCGCGATATTGTCCTTGAAGTAAAGACATTTACAACCGCGGGAGATGTTAATTTGACTACTGGAGAATATGATAGTTCAACCTGCAAAGTTGAACTGGGCACTACTTTTTCTTTACCTGGTACTACATAAAGTAAATCTTGGGCAGAAATTACAAACGAAAATAGAAAAAAAGAAATAACATATAGATTAATAAACAAATTTTTCATTTTTATAAGATAATTGTTTTTCATTAAAATTACCATAATTAAGTAAACAAATTGATATTTTTACATTAAATATGATTTAGCAAGCAAGATTAAATACTGGACATACCCTTAATTCCTTTTATGTGAACATTGGATTCTTGATAAAAAGGCTTTGCATAATGGTTTCACCAGAAAATTCAGAATTAAAAAATAGCGATAACATAGACCTAGATAGTCCAAGCATAGGCTTTGTATCTCTTGGTTGTCCTAAGGCAATGGTCGACTCGGAAAGAATTATCACCCTTTTAAGGGCAGACGGTTATAAAATCGGCAGTACTTACGATGACTCTGATGCGATAATTGTTAATACATGTGGTTTCTTAAATTCGGCAAAAGCAGATAGTCTTTCTGCAATTGATGAAGCACTATTCGAAAATGGACGTGTAATTGTAACTGGGTGTATGGGTAACGACCCTATTATAAAAGAACAATTTCCTAAGGTTCTATCTGTAACAGGTCCACAACAATACGATGATGTAGTTCGAGCAGTAAGGAAAGCAGCACCCATTACAGGAAATAAATTTAGGGATTTAATTCCATATGAACGCTCACGAATAACCCCTAGGCATTATGCATACTTAAAAATTTCTGAGGGATGTAATAACAAGTGCACATTCTGCATTATACCAGATCTACGAGGAAGTCTTGACAGTATAGATATCACAAATGTTATGAAAGATGCAGAAAATCTGGTAAATTCAGGGGTAAAAGAACTTATAATTATTAGCCAGGATACCTCGGCTTATGGCTTAGATATAAATTATAAAGAGGGCACTTGGCGAAATGAAACATATAAATCAAATTTATTCGACCTAACCCAAGCACTTAGTAAATTGGGCGTTTGGGTAAGAATGCAATATGTTTATCCTTATCCCCATGTAGATAAGATAATACAAAATATGGCTGATGGAGGCATTTTGCCCTATATTGATGTTCCCTTTCAACATGCAAGCCCGTCTGTACTTAAAAGAATGAAACGCCCCGCAAACCAACATAAACTTATGGAACGCATAAAATCTTGGAGAAAAATATGCCCAAACATAACGATTCGTTCTTCATTCATAGTCGGCTTTCCAGGGGAAACAGAAGAAGACTTTGAAGTACTTATTAATTTCTTAAAAGAAGCTAAGTTAGGTCGCGTAGGCGCTTTTAAATATGAAAATGTAGATGGAGCTCAAGCTTTTGAATTTGAAAATCAAATACCTCAGAATATAATCGATGAAAGATACGAGAGGTTAATGGAAACCCAACAAAAAATTAGTTTTGAAATTATGAATTCAAAAATCGGAGAAACTCACGATATAATTATTGATGAAGTTGATGAAGACGGAGCTTTTGGACGTTCAATGGCGGATGCACCTGAAATAGATGGCTGTGTATTTCTCAATGGAGATACTGAAGTTAAAGTTGGTGACATAGTTTCCGTTAAAATAAAACATACCGATGAATATGATATGTGGGGAATACGGGAATAAGGATAATGGGTAACCCATTATAATTGTAATTTCACACACCTTTAAAAAAGTAAAAAAATATATACAGTCATAAACGAAATAATTGATTGACTTCGAGTGCTTAAATACATAAATGAGCGCAAATAATTATAATAACAAAGTTACATCTAGAAGACTAATTATGCCAACTATTCAACAGTTAATACGTAAACCACGTCAGCCCAAAAAACGCGGAACAAAAAATCCCGCTCTTCAGGCTAATCCACAAAAGCGTGGGGTTTGCACAAGAGTCTACACAACAACTCCTCGTAAACCTAACTCCGCCCTAAGAAAAGTTGCTCGTGTACGGCTTACCAACGGATATACAGTTGCAAGTTATATTCCTGGTGAAGGTCATAATTTACAAGAACACAGTGTAGTTCTCGTAAGAGGCGGAGGACCACGCGACTTACCAGGTGTTAGATATACAATAGTTCGTGGTAGCCTTGACGCTCAACCAGTAAAAGACCGTAAAACAAAACGCTCTAAATATGGCGCCAAAAGACCTAAGTAAAAATACGTTTACTTTATTCCTAATACTCAGAATATCTCTGAAATACATGATTCTTTGATGTAAGTATCGGCACACTCTTTTGTAGATGCCAAGTACTCCCTCAACGTAACCTTTCGGTCATTGAGATAAGATGTGTCTAAAAAATTATTCAAGTACTCTTTGCTAATACTTTTTGCTGCAGCAATACAGTGCTTTAAGTACACCTCAGCAGGCAAATCATTTCTATTCCAAAATGTTTTGACACCATAATGACCCATTAAAGACTGAATATCTAAATAATTCATATGCGGTAGCTGTATTTTACTATCCAAGCCTTCAAAACACATAATAGCGCTAAGAACTTCTTCTGAATCCCTCACATAAGCCTGCACTTCGTGTAATACATATCTAAATTCATGTTTTTCAAAAGTATTGAAATCCTTTTCATCAAGCTGGAATGCTAAAGCATACATAGTTGCATCTGGGTGAATTATAGCAGAGGCATGTGATACGCACTTATCCTTTGCATTTACTAAGCCTTTATCAACTGACAGTGTCCCGTATGAATTAAAGCATCGCGCATAACCAAAAAGTTTAACTTGAGTAATTTTTCTCACATTTGGAAAAAGCCTACCTATACTGATTTCTGATAATAATGATGCATAACCAATTACAAATTTCATATTTTATCAAATTTCGTGCATCTATAGTACTCCAACATAATACTGATTGGCGCAATAATAATGTATTGTAAATTCATATTTCGAGTTAAAAAGAAAGTGGTGCGGGTGAAAGGACTTGAACCTTCACATCTCTCGATACCAGAACCTAAATCTGGCGCGTCTACCAATTTCGCCACACCCGCACAGGAGTAACAATTTCATGAGGCGTATGCTTTGATTTTAAATAAAAATCAAGCCGATTATTAGCTCTTTTTTGCCGTCATTGGAGCTTTTAGTAATGACCATGAGGCAGCAGTAAGGCCAGAAATAATATTTGCTAACGCCATACCAAAAAATGCTCCCCTTAAACCGTCTAAATGAACACCAATGTAAATGAATAAGATATAAAGAATTAATGACCTAATAATTGTATAAACTAGCCCATAAATTGGTCGACCCAAGGCATTGAATCCTGCAGCACTTATAAAAACAAATCCATAGGCAAATATAGTTATTGGAACAATATAAAAATAAGAAATAGTTTTTGATACTACTTCTGGGTCATTAGAGAATATACTTGCAATATCTACTGCAAAGAAAGCCAAAATAACTGCCATAAAAGTACTCCATAAAATACATATCCAATAACAAAAAATAAAGGCTGAACGAACTCTTACCGTATAACCTGCACCACCATTTTGGCCGGTAATGGCTCCGACGCATGCGGACAAAGCATACAATAGACCAACGGATATTAACTCAGCTCGGCTTGCCACTGTAAAAGCTGCCAGGTCAGCTGTAGTTAATGTATTGCTTATTATTAGAACAGCTATCCATGCTGAAACTGGTACAATAGCATTTGTTCCAGCAGCAGGTATGGCAACTCTTCCAATTATACTCCAAGCTCTAACAATCGATCCCTTTGTCATGTTAACGAAAGTTACTGCCTTTCTATGATATAGAATGACATATAAACCAAACAGTGCCGCTATCACATTACCTACAACCGTAGCCAATGCAGCACCTTGAACCTCCAACCTAGGAAAAGGGCCCCAACCAAATATTAGGAATGGATCAAGTATAATATTTATAACGGCACCAGTTATCATTATAGAGCTTGGTAATAGGGCTTCTCCTCCCGCACGGAGTATATTGTTACTCATCATAGCAACTGATACTATAGCCAATCCTGGAAGTGATATTACAAGATAATCCTTTGCCATTTTCAATACTTCATTGCTTTCATTTGTGAGACCAAGGAGAAGTGGCATGAGTAAGTATAAAAAACTTATTAAACAGGTCATTATTAGCAATCCAAACATTATTGCTGCAGCTCCATGACGCTTAGCTTTTTGATAATCACCTTGTCCCAGAGCACGCGAAATTGCGGACATTGTCCCTGCCCCCAAACCTATATTCACAGAATTTCCCACAAAAGTAATTGGGAATGCAACACCCAGTGCAGCTAAAGCAAAACGGCCCAAATTAGGTCTGCTCACATCAATTAAATTTCCTAAATATATGGTATCTACAATACCCGTTGAGATAAGTGCTATAACAGCAATAGAAAATGGCCCAAGCATGCGTAATACATGATTCGACACTTTACCTTCTGTTAAATTAACTACAGCTCCAGAAGCCACTAATCATCACGATGTGAAGGAGCGAAGGCAGCTAAAGTTGCCATCTGCACTATCTCAGAAGCAGTCGCTCCCAAAGGACAAATTTGAACAGGCTTTTCGAGACCCGTTAAGAATGGACCCAAAACAGTAGCACCCCCTACTGTGTCTAGTAGCTTGGTAGATATAGACGCGGAATGAATAGCAGGCATTATTAATATATTCGCTGAACCCGTTAACCTTGAGAAAGGATATGTAAGGGTATGTAGGGGATCTAACGCTACATCCGCGGCAAGATCACCTTCATATTCAAAGTCAATGTTACGTTCATCGAGTATTTCCACTGCCTTACGCACTCTCTGCATACGTTCGCCTACTGGATTTCCAAAGGTTGAGTAAGACAAAAATGCCACTCTCGGTTCAAACCCAAATTGACGAGCAAAACTAGCTGTTGTCTCTGCGATGTCGGCTAGGTCTTCGGCAGCAGGAAACTCGGTTATATTTGTATCTGCTATGAACAGTGTTCTACTTTTATTTACGACTATAGATACCCCCATAGTGCGCTCATTTTCGACATGGTTTAATACCAATCTAACATCCCTTAAAGCAATGTCATAGCTTCTAGTTACACCCGTTACCATACCATCTGCCAATCCATGATGAAGCATTAAGGCAGAAAAAACGTTTCTATCGTTATTTACTAATCTTTGAGCATCTCGACGTAGAAAGCCTTTTCGCTGCAGGCGGCTATAAAGGTACTCGGTAAATTCAGCGTTTCTGTCAAATAGCCTGGCGTTCAGTATGGTATAGTTTTCTGGCTTTTCAATACCCAATAGTTTCATATTATCATAGATAGGCTTTTCACGGCCGATCAAAATTGCCTTTCCCAAGCCACGTTGTTGATAAGATTGAGCAGCTCTAATAACAGCAGGTTCCTCACCTTCAGCAAAAACTATCGTTTTTGGATTTTGTACAACAGCGCTGGTAATTCCTTGAAGTATAGCCGCTGTTGGGTCCTGCCTTTGCGCCAAAGACTTCTTATACACGTCCATATTTTCAATTGGCTTACGCGCTACACCAGTATCCATTGCAGCTTGTGCAACATAAGGGGGTATCTCTGATATCAAACGCGGATCAAAGGGGGCGGGAATAATATATTCAGGCCCATATTTAGGTCTTTGCCCATGATAAGCCGCAGCTACTTCTTCTGGGACATCCTGTCTAGCGAGGTCAGCAAGTGCGTGCGCACAGGCAAGTTTCATCTCTTCGTTAACATTTCGTGCTCTTACATCAAGAGCGCCTCTGAAAATATATGGAAAGCCAAGCACATTGTTTACCTGATTAGGGTAATCCGACCTTCCTGTTGCAATAATTGCATCACTTCGTACTTCTTTTATCTCTTCAGGCGTAATTTCTGGGTCAGGGTTTGCCATTGCAAATATAATCGGCTGGTCATTCATTGATCGTATCATATCTTGTGTTACGATACCCGCTATAGAAAGGCCTAAAAAAACATCGGCGCCTGACATAGCCTCTTTAAGTGTGCGAAGACTGGTATCCACCGCGTGGGGAGCTTTCCATTGATCCATAGCCTCTTGACGGCCCTGATAAATTACTCCTTTACTGTCTAATACGATAGCATTTTCATTCTTCACCCCAAGCCGTTTAATTAAACCTAATACTGATAAACCTGCTGCACCAGCCCCTGAAAGAACAACCTTCATATCTTCAAATTTTCTACCCGTCAGTTGTGCTGCATTTATAAGTCCTGCAGTTGCAATGATAGCTGTACCATGTTGATCATCATGAAACACTGGAATATCAAGTTTCTCACGTAATTCCTGCTCTATGATAAAACATTCTGGAGACCCTATATCTTCAAGGTTAATGCCACCGAAGGTATTTCCGAATCTTTCAACACATTGGATAAACTTTTCTGCATCTTCTTCTTCTACTTCGATATCGAAACTATCGATATCAGCGAATCTTTTAAATAAAACTGACTTGCCTTCCATAACTGGCTTAGATGCCATAGCACCCAAATTACCTAACCCTAGAATTGCTGTGCCATTTGAAATCACAGCAACCATATTACCTTTAGATGTGTAGTCATACACCAAGTCAGGGTCCCTAGCGATCTCCTCAACTGGGACTGCCACACCGGGGGAGTAAGCGAGCGATAAATCTCTTTGTGTTGCCATAGGTTTTGTCGGAAGTAATGATAACTTTCCTGGAACAGGAAGAGTATGGAAATCTAACGCCTGCTGGTCAGTTATATATGTTTTCTTCGGTGGACGAACTTCAAGCTTAGCCACAGGGCACTCCTATTTTTTATTAGACTTCTTTAACTATAAAAATCCAGGCTTCATAGGCTTAATGATGCGAGAGTCCAAGTTTATTACCAATAATGGCGCTCAAAATTTAATCGCGCGTAAAACATGAAGCATAAAAAAAGTGCAAATATATCCTTTAATTAAGGAAATATAGAAATAGAAAGCACCAGACTAGACTCTATGTAATGTATTTAACATTATTTAAAAAAATAACTCGCGATCCACTTAATAAGCTTAGGAGCCTAAAATGAAAAAAATAGAAGCAGTAATAAAACCTTTCAAACTTGATGAAGTTAAAGAAGCACTGCAAGGAGTAGGGTTACAAGGTATGACCGTTGTGGAAGCCAAAGGGTTTGGTCGTCAAAAGGGCCATACTGAATTATACCGAGGTGCTGAATATGTTGTAGATTTTTTACCTAAACTTAAACTGGAGCTAGTTATATCTGATGATCAAGTAGAGGCAGCTTTAGAAGCAATTCAGACAGCAGCTAAAACAGGAAAAATTGGGGATGGAAAAATATTTGTATCAGAAGTATCACAGGCTATTAGAATCAGAACGGGCGAGTCGGGAGATGCGGCACTGTAAAATACAAACCATACAATAAGCTCTAGAGTATTACATCATAACAAGGGAAAGGACATATAATGTCAGATAAACTACTCAAAAAGATCAAAGACGAAGAAATCAAATTTGTCGATTTAAGATTTACTGATCCAAAAGGAAAGATGCAGCACGTAACTTTTCATAGTGATCTGGTTGATGAAGACCTATTCAAAGATGGAACTATGTTCGACGGGTCATCGATTGGTGGCTGGAAAGACATCAATGAGTCCGACATGGTACTTTTGCCTGATGCTGAAACAGCTCAAATGGATCCGTTTTATCAACAGGATACACTAGCTGTGTTTTGTGACATTTTAGAGCCAGATACTGGTGAATCTTACAACAGAGACCCGCGAGGCACCGCAAAAGCAGCCGAAGCATACATGCGTTCAGCAAAAGTGGGAGATGATGTTTTCTTTGGACCCGAAGCAGAATTTTTTGTTTTTGATGACGTCCGCTGGGATACTAGCCAAAATAAAACTGGTTATGAGATCGACTCAACTGAGCTGCCATCAAACACGGGCAGGTCCTATCAGGGCGGAAATATGGGCCATAGGCCCGGTCCAAAAGGCGGATACTTCCCTGTGCCACCGGTAGACAGCCTTCAAGATATGCGATCTGAAATGCTTTCAGTGATGGAAGAACTAAACCTACGTCCAGAAAAGCACCATCATGAAGTTGCACCTGCACAGCATGAATTAGGGATGAAATTTGATACCCTACTCAAAATGGGTGACAATATGCAGTTATATAAATACATTGTGCACAATGTGGCGCATGCTTACGGTAAAACTGCAACATTTATGCCAAAACCTATGTGGAATGACAACGGAACAGGCATGCACGTACACATGTCAATCTGGAAAGATGGTAAACCAACTTTCGCTGGTGACGAATATGCCGGACTATCTAAGTCATGCTTACACTATATCGGCGGAATTATTAAACATTCAAAAGCTATTAACGCATTCTCAAACGCATCAACTAATTCCTACAAAAGACTTGTTCCTGGGTTTGAGGCACCTGTTATGCTTGCTTACTCTAGTCGAAATAGATCAGCATCTATTAGAATACCATGGACAGCTTCACGAAACGGAAAGCGACTGGAAGTAAGGTACCCTGACCCAGCCGGAAACCCTTACCTAACCTATACAGCTCTTCTGATGGCTGGTTTAGACGGTATAAAAAATAAGATTGATCCGGGCGAAGCAATGGATATTGATTTGTATGAATTATCCCCTGAAGAAGCTAAGGATATCCCTCAAGTATGTGGTTCATTACGCGAAGCGTTGGATTCACTAGACTCAGACCGTGATTTTCTTAAGGCTGGAAACGTTTTTGATGACGATCAAATAGATGCTTACATAAATCTAAAAATGGAAGAAGTACATAGGGTGGCTATGCATCCAAATCCAGTAGAGTTTGACCTTTATTACAAGTGCTAACCTATCAAAATATGGTTATAAAAGAGCCGCCATTTGGCGGCTTTTTTGTTTTTTAATCGCTTTTATAATTTTATGCATTTAAGCAGGTCTATATAAATTAAAAGTGATTCATAAAAAAAATATGAGAATTAAACGTCATTATACAAAACCCGGTGAATGTCCTTACAGCTCTATAGGCTTCAAAAAAGTTAAAAGTGAGCTCCGCAGTTTAGACGGTATCAAATGCTCAAATAAAATTGAATTTTCAGTCCCAGAAAACTGGTCTCAAGTAGCGTGCGATATTCTAGCGCAAAAATACTTACGTAAAACTGGAATATCATCAAATTTAAAAGCAATCAAGGAAACTGGAGTGCCAACTTGGCTCTATAGACACGAAGCAGACTATAATGACTTAAAAACAAAAAATAGTAAAATGTCTGGCGAGACTGATGCTAGAAAAATTTTTGATAGAATGGCTGGTTGTTGGGCATATTGGGGTTGGAAAGGTGGGTACTTTACCAAAGAACAAGACGCTTTGGTATTTTATGATGAAATTAGATATATGCTTGCTACACAAATAGCAGCACCAAATTCACCTCAATGGTTTAATACAGGACTTCACTGGGCATATGGAATTACTGGGGCCCCTCAAGGACATAGCTTTACAAACCATAAAACAGGGCAAGTAGAAAAATCAAAGGATGCTTATGAGCACCCTCAACCTCACGCTTGTTTTATTCAATCCGTAAATGATAATTTACTCGGCAATGATGGGATAATGAGTTTATGGACAAAAGAATCTCGATTATTTAAATATGGGTCAGGTACTGGATCTAATTTTTCTAATATAAGGGCTAAAGGCGAACCTCTTTCGGGTGGAGGTCAATCATCTGGTCTTATGAGCTTTTTAAAAGTAGGGGATGTATCAGCTGGAGCAATTAAATCAGGTGGCACTACACGTCGAGCAGCAAAAATGGTTGTTGTTGACATCGATCACCCAGACATAGAAGATTTTATCCACTGGAAAACAGAAGAAGAAATGAAAGTAGCTGCCCTGGTAGCAGGTTCAAAAATTTTAAAAACTAGTTTAAATGCTATCTTAAATTCATGTATTAATTGCTCAGGTTCTGATGAAGAGTGTTTTGATATATCTGAAAACGCTTCATTAAAAAGAGAAATTAAAAATGCAAGAAACAATGGAGTTCCTGACGGTGCGATACAAAGAGTATTACATCTTGCGAGGCAAGGCATTGATGAGATTGAAATACCTGAGCTTGATGCGGACTGGGATAGTGAGGCATATAAAACTGTAGCAGGTCAAAATGCTAATAATTCAATCCGAATACCAGATATTTTTTTTAAAGCAGTAGAAAATAATGAAACCTGGGACTTAATAAGAAGAACTGACGGTGCGATTGCAAAAAGTGTCTCTGCTCGTTCCTTATGGCAAGAAATATCGAAGGCTGCTTGGTCATCGGCAGATCCAGGCATTCAATACAAAGACACAATAAATGCATGGAATACATGTTCTAATGATGGGGAAATTGTTGCTTCAAATCCTTGCTCTGAATATATGTTTCTTAATGATACAGCTTGTAACCTTGCATCATTAAACTTAATGAAATTTTGCAATCAGGACAATAAGTTTGACATTAAATCATTCGAATATACGTCACGTCTATGGACTATTGTCTTAGAAATATCAGTCATGATGGCGCAATATCCATCAAAAGAAATTGCTAAACGGTCTTATCAATATAGAACATTAGGGTTAGGATATGCAAATTTGGGCGGCCTCCTAATGTCGTGTGGAATTGCGTATGACAGCAATGCAGGCAGGTCAGCTGCTGCAGCAATCACAGCCTTACTCACGGGTTCAGCCTATTTAATCTCTGCTGAAATGGCAGAAAGCATGGGCCCATTCCCAAGATTTAAACATAATTCAGAAATAATGCTTAGAGTTATACAAAACCATCGAAGAGCTGCCGAGGGACGCATTGCTTATGAGGGACTATCATATCAACCATTACCACTAAACAGATCTGAATGTCCATTTGACGGTTTATGTCAACAAGCTGTGAAGGTTTGGAGAAAGGCTGAAAAAATAGGCTCCCTATATGGATTTCGAAATGCACAAGTATCAGTTATCGCACCTACAGGTACAATAGGACTTTTAATGGATTGCGACACAACTGGTATTGAGCCTGACTTTGCACTGGTAAAGTTCAAAAAATTGGCTGGAGGCGGTCATTTCAAAATAATTAATAATTCAGTCCCAAGAGCACTGACTTCATTGGGGTACTCAAAACAGAAAATAAAGGAAATAGTGTCTTATGCTCTTGGTCATGGGACACTTAAAGGGTCTAACGGAATTAATCATGATATTCTTAAAAAGAAAGGATTTAGCGACTACGAATTAAATCAAATAGAAGACTTATTACCGGAAGCTTTTGATATACGTTATGCATTCAGTCGTTGGACATTAGGAGATGAATTCTGCCGTGATGCTCTTGGTCTTACGGATAAAGAATTAAGAGAAAGTGGCTCAGACCTATTACCTGTCTTGGGTTTCAGCATAGATGATATTACAGCTGCAAATACTTTTTGTTCAGGAGCAATGACTCTAGAGGGCGCACCTCACCTCCTTGCGGAACACCTTCCAGTTTTTGATTGTGCAACACCATGCGGAGTTATAGGGACTAGATCGCTTACTCATGAAAGTCATATCTTAATGATGGCGGCTGCACAGCCTTTTATCTCCGGGGCAATTTCTAAAACAGTCAACATGCCAGCCGATTCGACGATTGATGAATGCTCAAAAGTTTATAAACAAGCTCACGGTTTGGGAATAAAAGCTATCGCAATATACCGAGATGGATCCAAACTTTCGCAACCACTCAACTCAGCTATATTTAATCAAGATGAAATTGATGAGTTAGATGAAACACTAAAAAAGCCAAGTCACGAGCGAGCTTTTACAGCCTCAAAAAGAATTGTAGAAAAAATAGTAGAAAAAGTTATTGAAAAGCCAATAACGCGAGAAAGACTTCCTGATCGACGAACTGGATATATCCAAAAAGCCGCGGTGGGTGGACATAAAGTTTACCTACATACTGGTGAATTTGAGGATGGGAGCTTAGGTGAAATTTTTATAGACATGCATAAAGAAGGAGCAGCATTTAGGAGCTTAATGAATAATTTTGCTATTGCAATATCAATAGGTCTTCAATACGGCGTTCCATTAGAAGAATTTGTAGAGGCATATACTTTTACGCGTTTTGAACCAAATGGACCTGTTCAAGGTAATGATCGTATTAAATTCGCCAATTCTATTCTTGACTATATCTTCCGTGAGCTTGGTATATCTTATTTAGGGTGGGAAGAACTAGCCCATGTAGACCCCAACAGTGGAGCGGGTGATCAACTTGGTCTTGGTGCTGCTGAAAGACATTCAAATGAAGAAATTATTGAAAATCATTTAACTCTTCCCGTATACTCCAAAGGCTTTAATCGCGAAGGTATAAATGATGACAATGAAGACAATATAGTCCCATTTACATTCATAAAAGCAAATATTACGAGTTCTATGGGTGTGCAAAGCGAGGAACAAATTCTCGATGTAGATATTGAGCTATCCGATGCTCAAAAACTAGAAACACCAATTAACAATATCGGCAATAGCTCAGATGAAAAAATATCACGCTTTAGAGGATACACTGGGGATCCATGCAACGAATGTGGTCATTTTACTCTTGTTAGAAATGGGACATGCCAAAAATGTGATAGCTGTGGTTCTACAACAGGGTGCTCATAGAAATCCATTAATTATTCTGAAACATTACAATAAATTTAATCGCCAGAAGAAAATTTATGATATATAGCAGGATCCTGTTATGCTGAGATATATTAAAATTATTAGTTTATTAGGCTTAGTGGTGTGCTTAAACACTCCCGCTCAATCACAAATACGTGTTGATAGAAGAATACAAATATCCTCTGGTTCCTGCGACCGATGTGATTTATCAAACATCAGGCTTAATGGATTAAAGCTTAATAATGCGAATTTTTCAGGGTCCATATTTAACAGTTCGAATTTATCTGGAGGTAACTTTGACGGCTCTGTGCTAACAGGGTCACAGTTCCGTAAAGCATTACTCTATCGAGTTGAAGGTAAAAATGTAAACATGAATAAGGCTAACCTAACGAATGCTACTATTATTGAGGGTAAAATTAATGACTCTCAATTCATTGGAACAAATTTTAATTCGGCAGACCTTACCCGAGGGGAATTTAAAAATGGTAATTTTCGTATGGCATTCCTACAGCGCGTTGATGCTACAAATACAAACTTTGAAAACTCGAATTTTTCAAAAGCAAAACTAAATAACATTAATCTACAAAATTCTAATTTAAACAACGCTGACTTTACAGGTGTAAGCTTTGGAAATGCAAATTTATCTCAAGCCTCAATGATTAATACAATTTTTTCTAATGCCGATCTATCTATGGCGTTTGGGTTAAAACAAGAACAACTCAATAAAGCTTGCGGTAATATAAACACCAGGTTGCCACTCGGCCTTTTATTACGCTTTTGCAATGGTATAGATTCTACCAATACCAATCAAAGTTCTACTAAGGGTGTTGACCAAGCAATTAGGGATGTTGAAGTGCTATTAAAGGCAACCGGGCCTAAGAATAGAGACATCTACAAAAAACTAAGCCGTATCCGCCAAGCATTATTAAATTCCAAAAGAACTACGGAACGCTAATCGCTTGTTGGAATTAATTTTAATGAAAGTTCCTTAAGCTGTTTTAGGTCAACCTCAGCAGGGGCATTCATCATCAAGTCCTGTGCTTGTCCATTCATAGGAAAAAGAATTACATCACGAATCGTATTTGTGCCGGCAAGTAACATTACAATTCTATCTACCCCAGGTGCAATACCACCATGAGGGGGAGCTCCAAATTTAAAAGCATTAATCATACCTGAAAATTTCTCTTCAACAACTTCAGGACCATATCCAGCTATTTCAAAAGCCTTATACATTACTTCGGCCTTATGATTTCTGATTGCCCCTGAGGATAATTCCACTCCATTACAGACAATATCATATTGATATGCCAGAATATTTAAAATATCGTCATTTGTCTTGGCCTCATTAAGCACTGACAAGCCGCCTTGTGGCATTGAGAAAGGATTATGAGAAAAATCAATTTTCTTATGATCCTCATCCCACTCATACATTGGGTAATCCACTATCCAAGCAAACTTAAAAATACCATCTGGTATTATTTCTAATTCATATGCAACTTTATTTCTAGCTGCCCCAGCTAACTTATAAGCTTCATTTTTTTTACCCGCCGCAAAAAAGACACCATCACCATCATTAAGATCAATTTTCTTTAAAAGTGTTTTTAGATGTTCTTTTTCGAAATTTTTTAAAACAGGGTCTTGGCTATCAACCACGCCTTCATCATTTTTCTTTAAGCGTGCGTATCCAAGACCAGGCATTTGCATTTCTTTTTTTGCCCACTTGTCCATGTTGTCAAAGAACTTACGTGATTTAGTTTCAGCTGCTTTGGGGGCTGGTATAGCAATAACTTTACCACCACCATTTATTATCCTAGCAAATATCCCAAAACCTGTTTTTTCTTCATCATTAAAAAAACTTGAAACATCTTTAATTTCAAATGGGATTCTTAAATCTGGTTTATCGGATCCATATTTTTCTATAGACTCTTTATAAGGTATTCTAGGAAAAGGGGTCTCAACTTTTCTACCATCAGCAAATTCCTCAAATACACCCGCCATAACCGGCTCAATAGCCTGAAAAACATCCTCTTGAGTTACAAAACTCATTTCTATATCAAGCTGATAAAACTCTCCCGGCGATCTGTCCGCACGTGCATCTTCATCACGAAAACAAGGTGCTATTTGAAAGTATTTGTCAAAACCCGCAACCATTAGTAGCTGTTTAAACTGCTGCGGCGCTTGTGGTAACGCATAAAACTTACCTGGATTCAATCTCGAAGGCACTAAAAAATCTCTCGCTCCTTCAGGAGAGCTTGCTGTTAAAATTGGGGTTTGGAATTCAGTAAAGCCTTGTTTGATCATGCGGCTACGCAACGAATTAATTACTTCCCCCCGCAAGATGATATTTTTATGCAGAGTCTCTCGTCTAAGATCTAAATAACGATGCTTTAATCTAATTTCTTCAGGATAGTCTTGCTCCCCGAAAACTGGCAAAGGCAATGGTGCTGCAGCGCTTTCAATAATCGCTTCATCTGCCCTTAACTCAACCTCCCCCGTTGGAATTTCTGAGTTAATAGCATCTTGATCCCGTCTAAGTAATTTACCAGTGATAGTAACTACAGACTCACTAGTACACCGCTTTAGATCTTCATAAAAATTGGAAGTTGGGTATACGACTACCTGACTGATACCATAATGGTCTCTTAGATCAATAAACAATGCATTAGCATGTTCTCTTTTCCTGTGTATCCAACCTGAAAGACGTACTATTTGATCTACATCCTCTAAGCATATCTCACCGCAAGTATGAGTTCTGTAAGCGTGCATGAGCTTCTCCATCATTTCCGCAAGTTGGATAAACTGTCCAATGCAGGTTTCACACGATTTATTTTATGGGAAGGGCCTTATCGTATGTCATGATTAAGTCAAGAAAGGAGTTATAGATATAAACTAATATAACTTTATACTACACCCTCGATTATTTTGGCTACCATTAATCCTGAAATGTATGCTCCCTCCACTCTTCCTCCATTGCACCAGTCACCGCATGTAGCAATTTTAAGTGAATGGTCATAAAAACAGCCTTCACTTGATGGCTTACTAACTGATGCAAACATCCAGCGGTGAATTACCTTGTGGTGCGCCTCTGATATATCAATACCACAGGTTTTGCTAGCAGCTGCTTCCATTTGGTCTTGCACCCAAGTTATATCCCCACTTTTGTTTTTCTTCGACCACTCAACCGCACTGTGTATTACCAAAGCAGTCTGATCAGTAGAGCGTCCAGGTTTAGAGCTATTAACTGCTAGCCAAGAATTAATATTGTTATTCAATCGTAAACTATCCCAGCCAAAATCATATTTTTTTTTGAGACCAATCATAAGTGCAAAACAAGGGTCCATTTCAACTTCTTTTACTTTTTTAAAGTAATTAGTTTCAATTGGCATTAAAGATATTGCTTGCTGGTTCGGTAGAGCTAAAATAACAAGATCAAAACCTCTATAAACCTTACCATCCGCAGTTTCCAAAACCCATTTTTCTTTATCTTTATGTATAGAAGAGACGTTAGAATTGAGAGAAATGTTCAAACCTTTTGAAAGCTTTTTTGCGAAACTATTCATCCTAGGATAGCTAACGTACCTAAAACCTCCAGTGTCAGGAATTAGATCATTCTCTTTCTTATAGAAAGCCCGCGAGTCCCAAGGCTTAATTACATCCTCAAAAGTTTCTGAGGATAGAATCATTTTGAAACGTTTATCTTTTGCCGTGAAATATTGAGCTCCATGGTCAAATTCATATAATTCTGAGTATCTAGTAGACATTCGACCGCCAACACCACGTGACTTATCAAATATTGTAACGTTATGTTTTTGGGTAAGGTTTCTGCCAGCAGTAAGACCTGAGATCCCTGCACCCACAATAGCTACATTTTGGTTCATATTTTAGCCCTAAAGAAATTAAATTATAAGTAAATTGAAGTCACTAAAGATATATATAGCGATAAAACACTCTCAAGAAATCAAAAAATAAAAATCACTATAAAAAACTGTTTTAACTTGCATAATTTCCTAATTTTAATATATCGAGTGCGCTGTTAATTTATAAGGATTTGTTATTAATGACTATTAGAATTGCTATTAATGGTTTTGGACGGATAGGACGCAATATATTGCGCGCCTTAGAAGAAAATCACAAAAAAGACTTTGAGATAGTGCGAGTAAATGACCTATCTAAAACGGATAACTTAGCGCATCTATTAAAGTATGACTCTGTACATGGTAGGTTCAATGGACATATAGAAAGTCAGGGTGACATCTTAAAAGTAAATGGAAAGAAAATAAATGTTTCATCCGTGCGTAATCTTGAAGATTTGAATTGGTCTAATGATGGCATTGATATTGTTATGGAGTGCACAGGAATATTTACTCATAGAGATAAAGCGGCTGAGCATCTAAAGGCAGGTGCAAAGCGTGTCTTAATTTCCGCACCAGGCGCTGGAGCTGATAAAACTATTGTATATGGTGTTAACCATGAGAATTTAAACGCAAACGATAAGGTAGTTTCTAATGGATCATGCACAACAAACGCATTAGCTCCAGTAGCAAAAGTTCTGAACGACTCTTTTGGTATAAAAAATGGTTTCATGACAACTATACATGCCTACACTGGCGATCAGCCAACACTTGATACTATACACAATAAAGATTTTAATCGTGGAAGAGCTTCGGCTATGTCGATGATTCCAACATCCACTGGCGTTGCTAGCGCAATAGGTCTAGTAATTCCGGAACTAAAAGGAAAACTTGATGGAAAAGCAATTCGTGTACCTACACCAAATGTCTCCGTTGTTGACTTTACTGTAAATCTTGAAAAAAATGTGAAAATAGACGATGTATTAAGCAGCTTTAGAAGTGCTGAAAAAGGAACATTAAAAAATATTTTACAAGTGGTTGATGATAAAACAGTTTCTATTGATTTTAATCATGACCCGCATTCATCAAGTCTTATCGCAGGAGAGACAGTAGTAATAGATGGCTCGTTAGTCAGAGTTTTAAGCTGGTACGATAATGAATGGGGTTTTTCGAACCGGATGCTGGATACAGCTTCTGAAATGTCAAAGTTTTTTTAAGGAGCTTTAAAATTACCCGTAAAAAAACATCTGAAGAACTCAATGATCAATTAAAAACAAAATTAATTGAGTATAAAAATCATAAAGACTCTGATCCTCAATCTAACGCAATAAAGCTGCTAGCTTATGATCTTTCAAAAGATGTTGAAGACCGCGCTATAGCTTTCAAAGATATAGAAAGTTTAGTCAAATCAATATCTGACAAATCAGCAATCAACAGAAGCCGAAGGTTACGGAAAAGAGCTGGTATTTGCAGTGATAATGAAATAAAGAAATCACTAGAAAAAATAGCATACCAAAAAGCTAAAGAAGGTTTTAAAGCCTTTAAAAGTTGGGCTGAAAGCCCCGGAATTGGAATAGTACTTACCGCTCACCCAACATTTTCTTTATCACGTGATGTTCGCAATTGTTTGGGTAAAATTGCAAGTAGTGAAGACAATAAATATACCAGTTCAGTAGAGAAATTAAAAAATTTCCCTTATTTACCTAAACGTGCACCTACACTAAAAGAAGAACATGAGGACACACAAGTAACGCTTGAACGAATTCAAGCTGAACTTGATAGTATAAACAGCAGTATTGTTAGTATAAGTGAAAAATTATTTCCTGATGATTGGAAGTCTATAACCCCTCACTTAATAAACGCATACAGTTGGGTAGGGTATGATATTGATGGTCGCACAGATATAAGTTGGGGAGATGCTTTAAGATTAAGACTTCAAGAAAAAAGAGATCAACTTTTTAGGTATAAAATCTCAATTTCGAATATAAACAATAAATATGGGAAAAGCTTAGATAAAAATACTCATTTAATTGAACTTTTAAAAAAGATGTCAGATGCGCATGAAAGCGCTGAGAACGATTTAACTCTGTTTGAAAAAGATATAACAAACCCAGAAAATCTTGTTGATGCCGCAAATAACCTTACACGGGTATCTACTCGGCGTTTCTTAAACCTGAAAAATCCAATAAAAATTATAAATAAGATCATTGAGAACAATGAGTTATTTGAACTCAATAAAGAATTAATTTGTTTACGTTCAAAAATGATTGCTTTTGGTCTTGGTACAGCTCGAATTCATTTCCGTTTGAACAATCAGCATGTTGTCTCTGCCCTAAAATCAACATTCGGGATAACCGAGCATACATCAGATAAACGAACCTTACTATTAAGGGCATCTAAACTGACAAAAAATGTGAAAGTTCAATCAGTAAATTTTGCTTCATTGGCATTAGAAAAGTCGACAGCACACGAAAAAATGATACTAACTGCGCAAATTCACAAATATATTGATGATGAGACTCCCATAAGACTACTAATTGCTGAATGTGAGGATAGCCTTACTCCCATGGGAATGCTTTATTTAGCTAAAAGGTATGGAATTGAAAAACATTTAGATATTTCGCCATTATTTGAAACAGCAGATGCCTTAAATAATGGAGGCCGTATAATCGGTAAAATGTTGAGCAATGAAGTTTATAGGGATTATATTAAGGATAGAGGCGTATTTGCTATTCAAACAGGATTTTCAGATGCTGGTAGATTTATGGGGCAAATACCAGCGACCTTAGCAATCGAACGATTACACTCCCATTTTGCATCGCAAATGGAGAAATTTGGTATTAAAGATGTCACTGCTGTTATATTTAATACTCATGGAGAAAGTTCGGGAAGAGGCGGGCATTCAGGCTCTATTATAGATAGGGTGAATTATGTAATGAGTCCTTGGGCAATGAGACAATTCGAAAAACGGGCATTACCTATCTGCCATGAAACTAGCTTTCAAGGTGGTGATGGGTTTATGTGGTTTCAGACCAAAGACTTAGCAAAAGCTACTATCAATTCTCTTCTAAAAGCTCGCTACACAAATAAAAAAGATGCTGACGATGATATATTCTACAAAGATACTGATTTCTCTTGGGATGTCTTCAGAACGATTAGCTCTCAACAAGAAAGCCTATATAATGATCCAAATTATATAAAGTTACTTTCAGGGTTTGGTCAAAACCTACTTATTCCTACAGGTTCGCGTGCATCTAAACGATCGAAATCAGACACCGGTATGTTTGACCCACGACAACTGCGCGCGATACCGCATAATGCTATTTTACAGCAATTTGGGATACCCGCTAATATTTTTTATGGAATAGGTAAGGCTGTTTCAATCGATATTGAAAAATTTTCAAATCACTATAAAAATTCCGCAAGGGCGCATTCAATTTTCTCACTGGCGTTCAGCTCTCTAGAACGTTCAAATATGTCAATATTGAGTGCTTATGGGCGTCTATTTGACCCTGGGTTCTGGGTTAGCAGAGGCCTTTCAAATAATGAGCCGCGGCTAGAAAAGAAAAGCTTAACAGTAGCTTCAACCTTAAAGTCACTTCCGTGGCGATCGCAAATAATGGATTTAGCTAATCAATTACGCATGGATTCTTATAATGCAATTAAGTTTTTTGTATCTGAAATGAAGGAAAATAATGAACATAATATTGAAGATTTAGAAATTTTACATGCTCTTAGGTTATCAGTTATTATGAAAATGATGATTATAGCAACTGAACTTCCAGCTGCAGGTGAAGAAAGCAGTTCGCCAATAAATGTTTTACAAAAACTACAAACATTTCAAATTGATAGCGTAATCAGAAATTTGAAAGATAGGTACCCTGAAAAAAGGTCCGCCTTGGAATGGACGGAACAACTGCAAGAAAAGACTAATGAACCTGTAGCCCCATCAGGGGGCTTTCCACATATAACAGAGTCAATAATTAAACCCTTAGAAAGAGCTGGTGATCTTGTAAGACAAATAACTGTAGCAATAACTCATCATTATGATGCTTATGGTTGATCTAAATACCAATTAACGGCTGGAGTAGCCGCGGAATGAAGCTTTGCATTTTAAGCGGCCCTTGAGTCATAACCAAGCAGATGCAATCCTCGCCTTCATTAATATGGGGACTGTGTATCTCATCTTCATCTTCAATGTGTAAATCTCCGCGCGCAAAAACCTTGTCGCCAATATTATAACTGCCTTTTAGAATAAGTGTCCATTCCTCACCATTGTGGCCGTGATTAGGCATTTGCATACCTCCTTTAGCCTTTAGAAGGTATAGTCGATCACCAGCCTTGTTGTTCCTATCACCTAAGACATCATGAACAGCTACACCGGGTATAAGAGATTTCCACTTAATTTTATCCAATCCGCAACCTAAAAGGTGGCTGAGAGTTCCTGGCATATTATTTTTTAAATTTACTATACTAGGGGCCGCTTCTTGAGGCGGTAAATTTGCTAAAACATTACCCATAAACAAAGGGGAGAGAGCTTTAGTATGTACCTGTTCAATCATGGAAGCTGCTATTTGCTCTTGAAATGCAACACGACTTGAGACTTCTTCACAGATCTCGCTTTGACAAGCTACAATGGCGTGTTTAGCTGGGCTAAGATTACCTGTAGCGTATTCAGTAATTGCGTCTTCTGAAATATCTATTTTTTTATCTACTGAAAGCATCATTGCATCTGACCTATGTGTTTTGCCATATTAGCTTTTAAAGCCTGTATGGCACTCCTAATACGCGTTTTTACCGTTCCTAGAGGCAAGCCAGTCTCTTCTGATATCTCTTTGTGAGTTTTATATTCCATAAATGCCATACGAATAGCCATCTGCTGTGCTTTGGTTAAGCGTGAGATTTGTTCTCTAAGAATATCCGAGTTTTGTTGTGCCATGAAGTTAACTTCAGCAGATTGGACCTCGTCGTCAGCGATAATTTTCATCAAATCAGGGTCTCTTACATCCATTCTACCGTGTTTCCTTTTATGGTCAATCCAGCGGTTTCTAGTCATGCGGTAAACCCAAGTGGCAAAGCTAGCTTTTGCAGGGTCAAAACTTCCAGCTTTTGTCCAAACTTTGATCATAACATCTTGAACTATGTCTTCAGCGGTGCCATTGCCTACGCCTCTTGCCATTAACCAGCCTTTAAGTTTAGGACCGTAAATCTCAAATAAATCAGATAGTGCTCGAGCATCCTGATTGTTGGAAATTGAATACAGCCATAGAGCATCTCTTTTTGCTGCACTCAAGCTTTTCGGAGAAGCGCGTCTTGTATCTGAATATGATTTCGGTTCGTTGTTTGACATATTGCCAATAATTACAGTTTCATTCCCAAAAGTCATGCACAATCCATATTTAAAACAAATATACTTTTACTATTTATAATACGGATTAAAGATAAACTTAGTTTGCATATCTTATATAAAAATAGACTAAAGCAACTAACCCTAGGTTGTAGCTTCATTTCGGCGAGATTCTTTTTTGCGCTCATGCTCCAACAAATAGCGCTTACGTATTCTTATATTGTTGGGAGTGACCTCAACTAATTCATCATCATTAATAAACTCCAAGGCATACTCCAAAGTAACATTAATTGGTGTAGTTAATACGACTGCCTCATCTGTACCTGAAGCTCTTACATTAGTGAGCTGCTTACCCTTCAGAGGGTTTACGACTAAATCGTTATCACGAGAATTTATTCCTACAATCATTCCCTCATAAACTTCTTCTGCGTGGCCTATAAACATTTTACCACGCTCTTGTAGATTCCATAAAGCAAATCCAGCAGCTTTTCCTGAATCCTTAGAGACTAAAACTCCTTTTTGTCTCCTCCCTATACCAGCATTAGTTCTGGGTTTATAAGCATCAAAATTATGATAGAGCAAACCTGTGCCTGATGTTAACGTTAAAAACTCAGATCTAAAACCAATCAAACCTCTCGTTGGAATCTCATAATCTAGACGCACCCGCCCCTTCCCATCGGGAACCATATCTTTGAGTAACCCTTTTCGCTCACCAAGCTTTTCCATAATCGAGCCTTGGTGATCAGAATCAACATCAACAGTAAGTATTTCCCATGGCTCACACAAAACACCTTCAACCTCTTTATTTATAACTTGTGGCCTAGATATAGCTAACTCATACCCTTCCCTACGCATATTTTCGATAAGAATAGACAGGTGAAGTTCACCTCTGCCAGAAACACGGAATTTATCAGCTTCCTCTAATTGAGTAACTCGCAATGCAACGTTATGGATTAACTCTTTTTGCAAACGGTCATTTATATTTCTCGATGTAACATATTTGCCATCTCTCCCAGCAAATGGGGAGTCATTCACTTGAAAGGTCATTGATATTGTTGGTTCATCAACACTCAATGGGGGTAGATTTTCAATATTTTCTGGATCGCAAATCGTATCTGAAATCTCGAGTTTATCAATGCCAGTAAAACAACAAATGTCACCTGCAGAGACATAATCAGCTTCCACTCTCTCAAGTCCCATGAAGCCAAAGAGTGACGCCACCTTGGCCTTTCGCACTGAATTGTCAGGTTTAGAAACCACAACAGTTTGATTTTTTTTCAATGTGCCTCGTACCACTCTACCTATACCTATTACGCCAGTGTAGCTATTATAATCAAGGGCAGACACTTGAAGCTGTAAGTCACCATCTGGATCAACATCTGGTACCGGCACATGATTTATAATAGCCTCAAACAAAGCCGTCATATCCCCATCAACATTGTCAATAGTATTGGAAGCCCAGCCATTTAAGGCAGAAGCATAAACAACTGGGAAATCCAGCTGATCATCAGAGGCCCCCAATCTGTCAAACAAATCGAATGTTTGATCAACTGCCCAATCGGGGCGAGAACCATTTCTATCAATCTTATTTACAACAACTATTGGCTTCAAACCCTGCGCAAGAGCTTTCTTTGTAACAAACGTCGTTTGCGGCATAGGACCCTCAACAGCATCAACCAACAATACAACTGAGTCCACCATTGAAAGTACTCGTTCCACTTCCCCGCCAAAATCAGCATGACCTGGGGTATCCACTATATTAATGCGCCAATCAGACTTATCTTTTTTATTATGCCACTTAATAGCAGTATTTTTAGCAAGTATTGTAATTCCTCGTTCTTTTTCAATATCATTGCTGTCCATGACTCTCTCTTCACGTTCGCCACGCTCATCAAGTGTACCTGATTGTCTAAGCAATTTATCGACCAATGTAGTTTTACCATGGTCAACGTGTGCAACAATCGCAACATTTCGTAATGTTTGAATACTATTAGTCATATTCTATAAACCCTAATTCTTTTTTCGTGGCAGTAGCGAAAAGTGGGCAAAAGGCAAGAACAAAATCTTTCTTGTATTTACATTTCAGTTCGGCAAATAAGGAAATAAAATAAGGATTAATATAAAAAATGAACTTATCACCTAAAGTAATTAATTTAGCCGACTACACCAAACCAAATTTTGAAGTTAATAATGTTTATCTGGACTTTCAATTAGACAAAACAAACACAATTGTAAAAAATACAATGCAAATTTCGCGTCTTTCTGAAGGCTCTCTTGTTCTTAATGGTGAAAACATCGACCTCATATCCGTGAAAATAAACAACCAGCTTCTTAAAAAAGAGCAATATAGAGTAACCAACTCAAAACTAATAATTAATGATACTCCAAATAAATTTTCTCTCGAAATAATTAACACAATAAATCCCTCGATTAACAATGCCTTAATGGGGCTCTATATATCCGACAATAAATTCTGTACCCAGTGCGAAGCAGAAGGTTTCCGTAGAGTCACATACTATCTTGATCGACCAGATGTATTATCCAAATTCAAAGTTAAAATTACAGCTAATAAAAATGACTACCCCTATCTTCTAGCAAATGGAAATATGACCGAAAGTGGTGAACTCCCCAAAAGTCAACACTTCGCAGTATGGGATGATCCATTTCCAAAGCCTGCATACTTATTTGCTTTGGTAGCAGGAAAGTTTGATGTTTTAGAGAGTTCGTTTACTACGATGAATAAACGAAAAGTACTATTGAGTATCTTTGTAGATCCTGGATTACAACACCAAGCTGAATTCGCAATGAGAAGTCTTAAAATGGCTATGAAATGGGATGAGGATAATTTTGGACGTGAATATGATTTAGATAGATTTATGATTGTTGCCATTCGGGATTTCAACTTTGGGGCAATGGAGAACAAAGGATTAAATATCTTTAACTCGTCTCTACTTTTAGCCGATGAAGAAACTACTACAGATTTAAATTATGAAAGAATAGAATCGATAGTTGCTCATGAGTATTTTCATAATTGGACCGGGAACAGAATAACCTGCCGTGATTGGTTCCAACTCTGCCTTAAGGAAGGGTTTACCGTCTTTCGCGATCAAGAGTTCTCGGCAGATATGCGCGGGACTTCCGTTCAAAGAATAAAAGATGTTAAAAGGCTACGTAAATTTCAGTTTTCTGAAGATGCTGGACCATTATCTCATGCTGTAAGACCAGACAGTTATATAAAAATTGATAACTTTTATACATCCACTGTCTATGAAAAAGGGGCTGAAATTGTTCGTATGCTCAAAACACTACTAGGAGCAGATCATTTCCGCGCGGGTTGTGACCTTTACTTTAAAAAACTAGATGGGCTAGCAGTGACTATAGAAGATTTTATTAACTGCTTTGAAGAAGCTTCAGGTAAAAACCTAGATCAATTTTTGTTATGGTACAAGCAATCCGGAACACCACAAGTTCACGTTTCATATGCAAAAAATAAAGATAAGCTTGAGTTAAACTTCAATCAAATTTTGGCAACTAATTCCACCGGTAAAAAAAAGAAAGCACAAGTCATACCAATTAAGTGGCAAATCATTGGTAATGAAGGGCCAATTTCAAAGCAAAGACTTACTATAATTAATAGCTTAACAAAAACAGTCTCAATAAAATATCCGGACAAGGATTTTAGCATTTCTATTCTTCAAGACTTTTCTGCTCCAATTAATCTACATTTTGAACAAAATATTGATGACACGCTTCGTCTAATGGAGAGCGATGAAAATGATTTTAATCGTTGGGAATCTGGGCAAATAATATCACGAACATTAATTAGTAATGCCGCCAAGTTAATAGTACACAACAACAGCCCAGACCCTGGTAAGCCTCTAGAATGTTACACAAAGGCCATTAAAAATAGTCTAAATAATAACAACCTAAGTAATGCGTTTAAAACACTTGTTCTTACAATCCCCAATCAAAATGAAATACTGAATGCAAATGCTAAATTAAATCCAATTGCTGTGCAATTAGCATGTAATTGGCTTAATAAAGAAATTGCTAATTCTTCACGCGAAGAATTAATCGAAACTTATCTAAGGCTTTATAAAAATAGTCCTGCTAAAGAAGGAATGTCTTCAATCAGTGATCGCGCACTAAAAAATATTTGTTTATTTCTGCTATCCTCAAGGCACGACGCAGTCACTAAAGACTTAGCAATCAAACAATTTCATGAAGCAACAAATATGACAGATGAGCTTTCATCATTACAGTCTCTCGATACCCTTGATCAAGAATTAGCAGACGATGCTATTCATTTATTTTATAATAAATGGAAAAACAACCCATTAGTACTTGATAAGTGGTTCTCATTACAGGCCAGCAGAAACCATAAAAGAGGATTGAGTGCTATCAAAGAATTAACCCAGCATGAGTCATTTGAAATAACAAATCCTAATCGTGTAAGAGCTGTATTGGGTGGCTTTTCAGTCGAAAATACTTTCATTTTTCACAATGAAGATGGAACTGGCTACGAATTTTTTATTGATCAGGTGTTAAAAGTAGATAGGGTCAACCCATCTGTAGCATCTAGGCTTTTAGGTGTTTTTGAAGTTGTAGAAAAACTTGATGATCATCGTCAAAACAAAATTAAATCATTACTAAAAACTATTATACATGCAAATCCTTCTAACAATATTCTTGAAATTACAATGAAAATATTGAAATAAATTAATGCCTTAAATTACATCTTTACAATGTGAACTATTTGATTTTCTTTTTAGGGAAAATGATTGCTGCCTTCAGTCCAGGGCGCTTTGAATTGTTATCATCTATACTGCTAATAGTGAAGTCAGCACTATGAAAATTAGCAACAGCATCAACTAGCGATAAGCCCAATCCATTCCCGGGATGAGTACGGCTTTTATCTAATCTCACAAAACGGCCTTTAACACGCTCCCTGTCCTCTAGAGGAATACCTAGTCCATTATCGCATACAGATATTTCAACTGACCCTATATTATTTTTTAATAATTCCAGTCTTACTATACCGCCTTTAGGTGTATATTTTATTGCATTCTCAATTAAATTTGAAACAGCTTGTGACAATAATCCTCTGTCAGCTCTAATAATATGTCCCTCTGTAGTAAATGCATGAAATTCCAAACCAGCATTTTCACAAGAGGGTTGATATAAATCAGCGAGATCATCAAGGAGGATTTTTGGATTAATATCAATTAACAATTCTCTTCGCTCACCAGTTTTAAGTCTGGATATTCTCAAAATATTATCAAATGTTTTCAATAACTCATTAGCATCTTCAGCTGCAGAAAAAAATATCTCTGCATCTTGAGTATTATGCCTTTCAATACCTGCACTTTCTAATCGAGTTCTTAGTCTCGTTAATGGTGTTTTAAGGTCATGTGCAACGCTGTCACCAGCATACTTCATGGACTGCATTAAACGTTCAATATGATCAAGCATTTCGTTTAAATGTTCAGCTAATAAATCCATCTCATCATGCGAATAATTTCTTGGTGCCCGTCTATTCAAATTACCAGATCTAACATCATCAGCTAACTTATTAAAAGCATCAACTCGGCGAGTAAATCGTTTTGAAAGAAACCAACTCGATATTAAACCTAAAATTAATGCTATGCATGATGATATCAAAATAGCATTTCTAACCTTTAGTCCTATCCTCATAGTGCCTTCGACATCGCGCCCAACAATCAAAATAGCGGCCACACCATTTCCGGTTCTTATTGGCCCAACCAAGGCTCTAGCGCGTCTATCCTTAAAATCATTTTCTTCGCTGTGTGGGTTACTGTATAAAAAAGCAACTTTACTAAACTCATCAGCTTGAAGTCCAGTTAACAAAGGTAAATCACCGTCCTCTTTGGTAACTTCCTGAAAAAATAAATTACCTATAGCTACACGTTTATTAACTAATCCATAAAGACCTTCACTGGAAGCAGTTCGTAAAGTAACCTCACGCTCTACAGCTTGAAATCCACTCTCATCATATATTTTTTGGATTTCGGAATGTTCGGTTTCTACCAATTTATCTATTCGATTCAACTCAGCTATGACAGTTACATAATATACAGAAACAGCTACTACCATTAGCGATAAAACAAATAATAAAGCGCCAAGCAAAGATAATCTAAAAAGTGTATTTTTATATATTTTACTAAATTTTTTAATCATTAGGAAGAAAGGTTATTGATAATTTACTGTTCCTGCAAACAATAACCAGCTCCTCTTACGGTATGCAATAAAGGAACAGAAAAATCTTTATCGATTTTAGATCTCAATCTGGAGATATGTACATCTATAACATTAGTTTGTGGATCAAAATGGTAATCCCATACTTTTTCCAGTAACATTGTTCGTGTAACAACCCTTCCAGAGTTTCTCATTAAACATTCTAATAAACGGAACTCCCTAGGTTGGAGTAATATTTTTTTCCCTTCTCTTTTTACAGTTCGTGACAAAAGGTTCATTTCAAGTTCACCTATTTTAAGGTTTGCTACTCCACCCGAAGGGTCACTTCTACGACCAATTGCTTCAATTCGCGCCAAAAGCTCAGTGAATGAATAGGGCTTAGCAAGATAATCATCACCTCCAGCCCTCAACCCTTCAACTCTATGGTCCACTTCGCCAAGGGCTGACAAAATTAAAACTGGTGTTGTATCTTTGTTGGCCCGCAAGTCTTTCAATATGTCTAAGCCATTCATTTTCGGAAGCATTCTGTCGATAACTAATACATCATAATCTGAAGCTCGTGCCATTTCCAGGCCTAAGTCTCCATCGGTGGCTATATCGATTACATGCCCAGCCTCCATTAATCCCTTTCGAACATATTCAGCAGCCACTTTATCATCCTCTACAACTAATATTCTCATTAAGATCTCCTAAAATATTTCTATCTTATAAATGTATACAAATTTCTAATCATTAAACTCATCGTTAATGGTTTCCAGGGCACTTTTACTTGGCCGCTCTCCAATCATTATCTTAACTTTATAAGTCTTATTTCTTCGTCTTATAATTATATCAATTAATTCATCAGGTTTTAATGCACCTATAGCCCGAGTAGCTTGAGTAGCATCTCGAATTGTACTTCCATTAATATCAAGTATGATATCTCCCTCTTTTAAACCAAATGAATATGATGGACTTTTTGGTATTATTTTTTTTATTGTAGCTCCATACACAGAGCGTAGCGAATAACTAGGGCTTTCACCATCTACTTGAAATTCTTCAGTCTTAAGTATTACTCCTATGTAACCACGTTTCATTCTGCCATCGTTTCGTATTCCCCCAATTACATCTATTACAACTCTTAGCGGTATAACAAATGCAATTCCAATATTTGCACCCGTTGGCGAATATATAGCAGAATTCACTCCAATAACCTCACCTCTCAGATTTATTAGTGGACCACCAGAATTACCCTTATTAATGCTCGCATCAGTCTGAATATAATCAATATATGCGCCCCCATTCTTTCTTGCCCTGCCTATTGCGGATATTACACCCAAACTGACTGATTGGCCCATTCCGTATGGGTTACCTATTGCAAAAACCCATTCACCAACTCTATTTTTTTTATTAGTAGACAAGCTAAGATATGGAAGGGTAAAATCTGATTGCAATTGGAGTAAAGCCAAATCTGTCTCTTCATCAACACCAATTATTATTGCTGGATATATTTTTCCATCATTAAGCTCAATTTCAATTTTATCAACATTATCAACAAGGTGAAAATTAGTAACAACCTCTTTATTAGCTGAAATTATAAAACCTGAACCATATCCAGTCGCTTGAGGTGAACCTGGTCTGTATGATACAGTTATGTTAACAACAGATGGGCTAACTTGCTCAACCAAATCAGCAATAGAAAGATTTGATATAATTTTTTTATTTATTAGATTTATATCCGAAAAATTCTGGATTGCTCCTGTATCTTGCGCACTTGATAAGTTTGGGAGTATAGCGAGCGTAAGAATTATTAGGCGTAATATTTTATTAATAAAACTCAAAATAATCTCCATTGCTGTAGCCACTATGATAATATGAACATAACCTGATTATGACGAAAAAATTACAAAAATGTAATGTTTGTTACGATTATAATTTTTTAAAAATAAGTATTTTATTATTACTAGGCATATTTATAGTTTCGAAAAGCTCAAAACCATAAACACCTGAAATATTACTTATATCATTAATCTCCCTGACACCCCAACAAGAGTTTTTGCTTTTTAACTTTTCATCAAACCTTAGATTGGAGTTTTCTGATTTTTTTCCATCTAAAAATGGACCATACAAGACCAGCATTCCAAATCTCTTTAAAATACTATAGCTTCCCTCTATTAACCCAACTGTCGCAGACCATGGAGCAATATGGATCATATTCGCGCAAAACACGATATCATAACCTCTCAATAAATCGGCCCAATTTGGTTCTAAAGTGCTTATATTATAAGATAAATTTATTTGCTCTCTGAAGTCTCGAGACCATTCGTCTTGACTTTTTCTGCTTTCAATATCGGGATCAGAGGGTTGCCAGTGTATATCTGGCCTTAAACCGCAAAAATGTATAGCATGCTCTCCAGTTCCTGATGCCACCTCAAAAACATTTGCTCCTTTCGGAAAAAAACTAATTAAAGCGTTACCGATAGGTACTTTGTTTTTTTTTACCGATGGAGAAATTAATCTAGCTGATACATGTCCCCTTATTTCAGTATGAATAATATTTTCGTTACTCATATTTTACCTTAAAAATTAAAATAAATAATAAGTCAGTGACTTAGTAAAAAATATTTTAAATAAGTCCCTTGCGATATTTATAATCTAATTTATTTTTTAAACCTGACCATTCCCTTAAATTCTTTATTTCTTCATCCGACAAAGTTATCATGAGTGTAATTATTAAATCACCGCCATTTACACCTTTACCATTTAATCGAAGTTTTTGTCCGGTATTTGAACCTTCCGGAACTTTAAACTCTACCTCACCGCTTGGTAAAGGTAGTGAAATTTTACATCCATAGACAGCCTCTTCAAGTGAGATAGGAAGATTAAGTAATAACTTTTTACCATTTCTTTTTAAATTTTTATGTGGAGCTACAGAAATTTCAACCTTAACATCTCCGCTTGGACCTCCGTTGGTCCCTGGTTTTCCTTTATTTTTAATTCTCAATACCTGACCACTTTCAACACCCTTGGGTATTTTAAGGATTAAACCAGACGATAATTTCTTAGATTCACCCTTTAGGGCATTAATAAAATTAATATTAATTTTATATCTTAGGTCTGCTCCTTTTTGTGGTGGCTGATGTCTTTGCTGCATACCACCGCGCATATTACCCATATTCATTCCAAACAGAGATGAAAACATACTTGCCATATCATCTTGCCCTCCCATTCCGGAGAAATCAGAACTATACCCACTTCTTCCTTGGCCAAAGGGGCTTTTTTGTTGTCCAGAGCCATCAATTTGACCTTTATCGTAATTCCTTCTCATCTCTTTATCTGATAATAGAGTGTAGGCTGCGGAAATTTCTTTGAATTTTTCTGCCATCAGAGGCTTATCTTTATTTACATCTGGGTGATATTTTTTAGCTAACAACCTATAAGCTTTTTGAATTTCTGCATCTTTAGCATTATTTGGTACATTTAGTAATTTATAAGGGTCTTTAGCCATTAACATAATCTAAGAATAAAAAAATGTATAACAAGAGCCAACTAAATTATCTTTATCACTATTTAGTAAATAAATTTTTTTATGCAGTCATCAAACCAGACCTTGATTGATCTTGCTTTACTTCAGAAATTTTTACTAAATGATCGTAACCTAGTATGAGGTTAATATCCTTCTTATTATCAGAAATAGGCAATCTTACCCAAAACAGAGCATAGTTTGCAGCATTTATTGTTCCTGGCTGGGTTACACCTGCATAGGGTTTGCGCTTATCAACCACTTGCCCAAGCACTCTGTTCCAATAATCCGAACGATCGCCAATAGGCAGCTCGTCTATAAATTTTCCCTGTATCTCACTTTTATATAATTTCCAAAAACCGGTGCCAGCCAATCTGTATTTGAATCTTCGCCCTTCATCATTCTCCACATTTATAATACTAGTCATTGGAAGCTGCTTAGAAATATCACTGGGAAAAATATCATCCCTTGAAGGAAATATATCCCCATCACATTTACTCAGCCAATAATTATAAAAGCTTTGTTGTTCTGGTAAAACCATTTGGTGAAGTACATTATCATCAGAAAGCACCGACAACCCCTTTGAACATTTTTATTAAGTTTTAATACTTAAACTATGCGTGAATCAGGAATGTTCCTGTGGCAAGAGTTTGTTAGGTTAATTTAAAGGTTAACAAGGAATTAACCGTATTTTTTATTACGGAGCCGATTCAATTCTAAGAATGGGAATGATAAAAATATTTACCTTACAAAGTATACCAAAATAAGCACCAATATAAGCATAGCCGCAGTCATTACAGCGGCTAGTCCGCTTGGGGCTGTTTTACTAAAGCCACCTATTGGGCTAAATATTCCATACAAGCTCTTATTTATAGTATTATATGTATTTCTGGTGGCGTTTGACAATCTCGTATCAAGAGCATTCCATGTATGGTTAATCGACTTAACTATATAAAGTCCACATTTTCTATAAAACCAGTCAAAGTCTAAAATCTCAGATCGTTTTTCTGCAGGGTATAAACCTGATTTTTTTAAAATACAGAATGCTGTAATTGCTGCAAATAATAACTGCAGCTGAAACACTACATGATCTACTGTATAAGGCTTATAGTCAGCCTCATAGGGCAGAAGGTCATATAACATTTGGTAGCCACCCCAAGGAAAAGCTAAAAATATACAAAGTGAAGCTGCCAAACCCATAGCTACTAACATATTCCATGGGGCTTCCTTAACTCTACGTCCACTATCATGGCTAAAAAATGTGAAATAAGGAACTTTTATTCCCGAGTGCTCCATAACACCGGCTGATGCAAATAATAACATTGCTGCTATCACGTATAAAGCTGAGTTATGGTGTGCCTCATAAATAACAGAGCTTATAATCATCGCCTTTGTAACAAATGCTGCTAGCAATGGAAAAGCAGCAATTGAACCAGCACCAATTAAACAAAATAATGCAGTTATTGGCATTGAACGAAACAACCCCCCTAGTTCAGAGGCTTTCGAAGTTCCAACACGGTAGATAACTGCTCCAATGGACATAAACAGCAAACTTTTAAATATCACATGAACAAAAACTTGCCCTACAACACCATTAATTGCTAATTCAGTACCTATACCAATACCACAAACCATGAAGCCTAATTGATTGTTTAAAGAAAAGGATAATACTCTTCTAAGGTCATTTTCAACCAACGCAAAAAATACAGGGAAACAAGTCATCACCGCCCCAATATAAATTAATATTTCTGTTCCAACATACCCTCTTGCTAAAGTGTAGATGGCCATTTTTGTTGTAAATGCTGATAATATTACTGTACCTGTGACCGAAGCCTTGGGGTACGCATCTTGCATCCACATGTGTAAAAAAGGAAAACCGCATTTAATACCAATGGCGAGCAATATAAGCCAGCCACCAAGGTTTTGTAACCCAATGTGGTCAAAAGCATAACTCCCTCCGTTATAATTTGCATGAATGATTGCCCCAATCAGCAAAATAACACCAGATAATACATGCAAAGCTAGGTATCGTACTCCAGCTGCATATGCATGCTCTCCACCACGCCATACTAAAAATACAGATGAAATGGCGGTTAACTCCCAAAAGAGAAATAAAGTTAAAAGGTCACCTGAGAGAACTCCGGCTATTGCAGCACCCGAATAAATTAAAGCAGAACTATCGGTAATCCTACATTTTTCATGTAATCCAAAAATACCATTAAGCACTCCAATTAAACAAAAGAGGTAACCCCAAACCATTGATAAACTATCAATTCGTAAAGTTGTCAGATCTATACCTGCAATGGATATTTTACCTCCCACAACAATATCAGAAGTAAAAATTTGAGTTATCATAAAAGCAGTAAATATTGGTGCTCCAGTCACTAAGCACTTACGAGTTAGCTGAGTTAAAAAGCTATTAGGTATTAGTGCACAGATTATACCTGATAGTATAAGCCAAACTCCGGGGTTAATTTGAAGAAAATCAATCATTTTCATCTTCCACATTTTCTACTGAAAACTCGGGATCCAATAGCCCCCCCTCTCCATAGTAATTCTCAGGGCGCGCTAGAAGAAAAGTAAGAGGTTTAGCACAAAGAACTATTAAACTATAAGAAACAAACCCTATCAAAGCCCAAGAGCCTGGTACAACATCCCAGGGAGCAGGGTGTTTTTGAGGATATAAAAGACCAATTAAAATAGTTAATATTAAACCGAAAAAAGGAATCCATATAAATCTATCTATTACTTTCTTATTTCCTAGCCAAAGAAATGGAATGGCAAAAGGATGAATACCTTCTTGTTTGTCCATTGCTTTTCCTGGCTGACCTGGTTTTCTAATTGAACTCATAACTATTCACCTACTGAAATTACAGGCTGCAAAAAGTCAACAATGCTTCCTACATAAAAGAATAAAATGAAAGCTCCTGCAGCTGAAATCACTGGGGGTATTATTACCCATATATTTTTCTTTCGTACCTCTATTAAACTATTATCGATTAAAATATCTTTGGGGGTTTTCAAAAAAGCCCTAATAGAAATTGGGATTAAGTAAACAATGTTTAGGATAGATGAAAGTACAAGAGCAGCAGTAAGAATACCTTTTCCGCTCTCGAGAGCACCTACAATCAAAAAGTATTTTGGCCAAGATCCTCCCATAGGCGGTATGCCTATAATTGAAATAGAAGCAACTAAAAATGCACCAAACACCCAAGGCATAGTTCTACCTAGGCCATCCAGTTTAGATATTTCTGTTCTATGTGCTATGGTATAAATTGCTCCAGCACACATAAATAAAGTAATTTTCCCCCAAGCATGCATCACAATTTGTAATGCTCCACCTATAAATGCAGCTGGTGTGGCTAACATCGCAGCAAATGTAATATATGCGAGTTGAGAAACTGTAGAATAAGCTAACCTAGCTTTCAAATTATCCTTTCTTAAGGCAATAATTGAGGCAAGAACAATCGTTATGGCCGCCACCCAAGATAAGCAAGTGCTCATATTCATGTCAGCCATTACAGCCTCGCCAAAAATAAATATAGTTATCTTTAAAACTGAAAAAACACCAGCTTTTACAACTGCTACAGCATGTAAAAGCGCTGAAACTGGTGTAGGCGCTACCATTGCATTAGGTAACCAAAAGTGCATCGGCATTAAAGCCGCCTTACCAATACCAAATACAAATAATAGAAGTAAAATAGATGTGGTAAAATTGCTAGTTCCTGATGGAAAAATTCCACCGACAACAAAGTCCGAATGTCCTGCCACTATATGCGTACCAAGTATTGCAGGAAGTAAAAACATCAATGATGTTCCCATCAAAACTAAAGCATATATTGTACCGCCTCGCTTTGCTTTCAGATCACCCTTATGAGTCACCAACGGGAATGTCGATATAGTTAATACTTCATAAAATATAAATAATGTAATTAAGTTGGCCGAGGCTGCTATTCCCATAGCACCAAAAATAGCGATTGCTACTAATCCAAAAAACCGTGTTTGGTTTTTTTCTTTGTTTCCCCGCATGTAACCTAAAGTAAATACTGAGTTTACAATCCATAAAGAACTTGCAATTGCCGCAAAGATCGCACCCAGTGGCTCTAATTCTAGCCTAACATCAAAATTTCCAGCAAATGTAAATAAATGTAATTCTGGTTTCGCGCCAGAGTTAATAGCACTCAATAAAAAAAATACATTTAATAAAAGCAATATACCCGATAAAAATGTAATTGCCTCCCTAATGTTTGGGCGATTAGAAAATAAAGGTATCAAGCCACCCGCAATTAGGGGAATCAACAAAAGTAAAAGCAACGCTAACTCATTAGTTAATTCCATGCTAACCTCTACCTCCGAGCAATACAGATGCCGCAATCTCTGAGGCAGAAACGAAAGTATCTCCTATTCCAAATGCATTTAAACCAATAGCAATCGACATTAACCCTAGAACCCACATTGGAAAAAGCATCATAAAGGGCGCTTCATTTTTAGTAAATGTACTACCATTAATCTTGGGTGGACTCCCAAAATACGCTGCCATAATTATTCTACCTATATAAACAATAGCTAAAACAGAACTGAATACAATTACCAATACTGCCCACCACATTTCTTGTTCAGCAGCAGCTAGAATTAATTTAACTTTGGAAACAAACCCAGCGGTAAATGGAACGCCTATTAATGACAGACCTCCCAATGTAAATGCTCCCATAGTCAAAGGCATTGTCTTAAATAAGCCAGAAAAATCATCAACTCGAGTAATCCCAAAACGATACCAGAAAGCTCCAACTGATATAAATAAGCAGCCCTTGATAATTGCATGATTAAGTAGGTGTAAGTAACCCGCTGCCAGGCCGGAGGATGTGGCAATGCCAATCCCGAGTAAAATATAACCGACTTGGGCTACTGATGAATAGGCTAGTACTCTGCGAACATCGCTTTGAAATATAGCCTGAAACGATGCGAAGACCATTCCCACAACAGCAGCACCAACAATAAGATACTTGAGCATTATAGAAATATAATCAAAACTTGGGTCAAAAACTGTAAATGTAAATCTAAGCAATAAATAAATCGCGGCTTTAGTAGCTGTCGAAGCTAAAAAAATTGTAATTTTTGTTGGAGCATACGCATAAGCACGTGGTAACCAAGTGTGAAGCGGGAACATGGCAATCTTAAGTCCCAAACCAACTACTATAAACCCATATCCAACCTTCGATACACGGGTGCCGCCATCAAGGTCAGATAAAATAGCGGACATTTCGGCCATGTTTAAGGTTCCCGTTTCCATGAATAGAAACCCCAATCCTATCACAAAAAATGTAGCACCAATCGAACCCATTATAAGGTAATTATAAGCTGCCGCTAAAGAACGTCTATCACGGGCGGCGCCCATCGCTACAAGCGCATAAGTACTTATAGAGCTTACCTCAAGAAAAACGAAAACATTGAAGGCATCGCCGGTGATTACCATTCCCATTAAACCTGCAAAGCATATTAAAAAAGCAGCGTAAAAAGGTCCTCTTTTCTTAGGTTCAATTTCTGAAATTGAAGCAGGTAAAGCATAAATAACTGTAAGCATTGCCATTACAGATATTAGAAGTAGAATAGGAGCGCTTAAACCATCAACGATCAAAGATATTCCGTGAGGGGGGGCCCAGCCACCCATAGTGTAAAGCAAAAAGCTATCAAAATAAATATGCTGAAAAAGGCCAAATGCAGTGTAGGTGCAAATTAAAGTAACAAAAAACGTAAACCACCATGCCATACTTCTATTGGGTAATATCGCTATAATTGCACCCATTAATAGAGGAAGAACAATTAGAAAGGCAGGACCTTGTTCAAAAATCCACTGAGGAAATAAGGACATAAAACTCATTGTCTTTCCAGTATTTCTTTATAATAAATTCGGTCATATTCTTCTATTTTATCCTCTTCAATAGTCCCATAAACCTCTCGTACACGAACTACTAATGACAAACCTATTGCTAATGTAGCCACACCGACAACAATTGCCGTTAGAATCAAAACATGCGGTAAAGGATTAGAATATAAGACTTCAGAACTCGACTGCGCGACTGAATCCACCTCGCCAATTGATGCAAAAAGCAAAGTTTCTGAATTAGCATGATCAGAACCATGGCTTTCTACAATAGGAGGTTGCCCTCCTGATACTTTACCAATCGTTATATAAAGCAAAAAAACGGAAGTTTGGAAAATGGATAAACCAACAAGTTTTTTTATTAAATTTCGGCTCGCAAAAACGACATATAGGCCGGTCATCATCAAAATAATTACAACTGCATAATTGTATTGATCTAATAGAAGAGAAAGCATTACCAGTTATCCTCATCTACTTCAGGTTGCCGCGAACCAAATGCATAAAAAATTGCAATCATCACGTTAGTCACAGAGCATAGAATACCCAGCTCTACTGCTATTATGCCATAATGTTGTCCATGAGCTGGATCATGGGCAAGCACTCCATAAGATAAAAAGTCACCCCCTAAAATCCAAGTAAGAACTCCAGTGCCCCCATAAAGCAAGACACCTAAAGACATACCTACCCTCACCCAACTAGGGGGAAACGCTTTCTTTGCAGCATCAAGACCAAATATAAGAGCATACAAAATGACAGCAGCAGCAAGTATAACACCAGCCTGAAAGCCTCCGCCAGGACCGAAATCACCATGGAATTGAACATAAAAAGCAAACAAGGCAATAAATGGCACCAAGAACTTACTAATAACTTTTAAAATTACATGCGGGTCGTGCATCAGTTATTACCTTTATCTTTAAAGCGCTTCCGTTTACTCTTTCTCGTAGTGCTAGAAGAAGGTTCCTTAACCGCAGAACTTGTTACTGATTTACTATTATCGCTTGAAACGCTCAACCGCGAATTAGCAGATGGGGCCATAGGCGGGTATATGTTCTGTCCACTGGGACTTGCCGTCCACCGACCTGCATTACCGTTAAGACCGAGTAATAAGAGTACGCCCAATCCTGCTGAAAAAATAACTACTGCCTCACCAAATGTATCATATCCTCGATAACTTGCTAAAACTGCGGTAACAACATTAGGGATATGTATTTCTTTTGTAGTACGCTCAATATAGTCCATTCCAACACCTGTGTTAGCAGGTGAATTCACATCACCATAAGCTGGCATGTCTCCAATTGCATAAAACATCGCCAACCCTGCAAATATTACAACCAATAGAGGCGCAATTTGTTTAGATATAGGGACAGGGTCTGACTTTCTATTAGCCAACAGCATCGCAGCCAACATCAATACAGTAGAAACACCAGCGCCTACAGCAGCTTCAGTAAATGCAACGTCCACTGCATCTAAAGATACAAACCAAGCGGCTGAGACTAAAGAATAAACTCCCTGAAGCATAACTATAGCGAATAAACTACGCATCCTAACTATTGAAAAAGCAACTATTATCAAAATTGCCATTAAAGCTAAATCAAGAATGATGGTTGGAGCTGTAGCATAAGATGCTAGCATCATGATCTCCCTCCGCGAGTTTTAGAAAAGCTATGCTTTCCTAACTTAGGCTTCAGGTTAGCTGTATAAGCTGAATGAGCTATTGCATGAGTGGCTGTAGGACTGGTCAATAATAGGAAGAACCCGATCATCAAAAGCTTAAGACTAGTCTGAGTAAAACCTGATTGAATAATTAATCCAATTAATATTAATTCCGCCCCTAAAGTATCAGTCATTCCCGCAGCATGCAATCGGGTATAAAAATCTGGAAACCTTAGAACACCAATAGATCCTGCCAATACAAAAAATAGCCCTAAAGCTATTGTAATGCACGATAGGCTGACTTGAAGTAGCCCTGCCCACCCGATGTTGCTATCTAAAATAACTGTTGAAAGAGTAGAAATTATCATTCTTCTACCTCCATCTGTTCTTTTATTAAAGGAACACCAAGGCACCGGTAATTAAAAAACTTTAGAACTGCAATTGTCGCTATGAAATTCATCAAAGCGTATAATAAGGCAATATCTAAACCATCTGGCCTATTGATAATAAAACAAAAAATACAAAGAAATATTATTGTCTTAGTACCGAAGGAATTAACCGCTAATAATCTATCATATAATGTTGGACCACCTAACAAACGACCTAACATTAGCACCATGCACACAATAATAAAAAATGCAGCGCCTAAATTAAAGTATTCTAAAAACATAGGCATCTAATTGTCTTTCAAACCAATACTTAATGCTTCAGCTGAACGAGTGTGCATTTCATAAAAATCTTCTGGATTACTCATTTCCTTCAATAAAGCATGAACCAAAATATGGTCTTCTTTAACATCTACGCTAACGGTTCCTGGAGTAAGTGTAATAGAGTTCGCAAACATTGTTTGGGCTATATCAATGTTACTACGTAGAGGTATCTTTATTAATGTCGGGCTAATTTCAGAATTAGGGCTTATCACAGCTTTTACTACTTGGATGTTGGCCTTCACTATTTCTATAAATAACCAAAAGTAATATTTGCATGTCTTTACTATATTTAAATATGGAACGGTTTCGTCATCGAGAATGGCTAATCTTTTTGTCATCCACACTACAAAAACTATTGAGATCAAGCCAAAAGTTAAAATCATGCCGATAAAATAACCTGAAAGCACTAGCCAAGTCGTCCCCATAACAAGTGACAAAAGAAATGCGTGACGCATTTAAAACGCTCCATTAAAATGAATAATACTTTTACTTCATAAACATGTGATTTCATAAGGGAAAGTAAAATAGCTTAAAAAGAAATAAAATACTCAAAAAATTTGTGAATTAACTTCATTATAAATCATTTGATTATTTTATCTCGTTTTTAAACCTTTATTGCAAACCAATACTTGCCTGTCTTTCTGCATCCGTTTACATCACCCTAATGATAAAGAAACTAAGAACAAATATAACTCCGCCAGTTACAAAGAAAGTCCTAAAAACTATAAAACAGCTAGATAAAACTAGGTATGATAATTATAGCTGGCTTAAAGACGATAACTGGCAAAGTGTAATGACAGATTCGTCAAAACTAAACCCTGAAATAAACGAGCACCTGAATAAAGAAAACCTATATACTAAACAGGTACTTGAGGACTTAGAACCTCTACGCGAAAAAATATTTCAGGAAATGAAGGGTCGTTTAGAGCCAAATACATCAACAGTGCCATCCCCAGATTATAATTATGCATATAATCACAAATACAAAGATAATGATGAGCATGGCATCTATCAGCGCTTTCCCATAGATCAAACAACAAGGGAAATATCAGAGGATCCTCAAGTTATACTTGATGCAGAAGAACTTTCAAAACTGTACCCATCTTATTTTGACATTGGTGATGTAGCTCATAGTAAAAATCATGAATGGTTAGCATATTCAGTCGATGGGTCAGGAGCAGAAAACTACGAAATATTTATCAAACCTATGCATGGACAAGCTCACACTACAAAAATAATTAAAAGTAATGGAGAAATTCAATGGGCAAAAGATAATAATATTTTATTTTGGGTTGAGCGAGATGTTAATCAGCGACCGTGTGCCGTCTACGCGAAAAATATTCATGATCAATTAGATGAACCAAAATTAATTTATTTAGAAAAAGACCCAAGTTTTTTTGTATCCGTCGGAGAAACAGATAGTGGTAATTATATAGAAATTAATATTCATAACCACACTACTAATGAAGTCTGGATAATCCCGTCAGATAAGCCATACGATAGACCAATGTGTATAAATAAACGAACTTCAGGTCACGAATATAGTATTCATGATCATAATGAAGATTTATATATACTCACAAATTACAACAACTCCACAGATTTTGCAGTAATGCATACGAGTATCAACAAACCAGGCTGTAAACATTGGAATTTAGTTATACCCCACCACCCTGGAACACTAATTCTGGGGCTAAGAACTTTTTCAAATTACTTAGTTAGACTGGTTAGAGAAAATGCTCTCCCTAAAATCATAATCAGGAATTTAATCGATAACTCAGAAAAAGTAATTAGTTTCGATGAAGAGGCATACAGTATAAGTCTCATGACAGGTCACGAATACAAAACTCGAAGTCTTCGCTTTTCATATTCCTCGCCCACAACTCCAAAACAAATATATGACTACGATATGCACACCCATAAAAGGGTTCTTTTACAAACACAAAATGTTCCAAGTGGTCACTCAGCAACTGATTACAAATGTGAAAGAATTTATATTAAAGCTAGAGACGGTTCTGATATTCCAGTCACCCTTCTCTACCATTCACGCTTTATCCAAGATGGAAAAGCACCACTTTTACTTTATGGTTATGGGTCATACGGTATCACCATACCGGCAAGCTTTAGAACTTCTATACTACCTTTAGTTGATCGCGGCATTACATATGCAATTGCGCACATTAGGGGGGGAATGGCTAAAGGTTATAAATGGTACCTTGATGGAAAGCTTCAGAAGAAAGAAAATACATTTAATGACTACATAGACGTTGGCGTAGGACTTTGTGAAAAAAAATATACTTCTCCAGGAAAAATTTGCGCTTATGGGGGATCCGCAGGCGGTCTTCTTGTAGGGGCTGCTATCAACCAAGCCCCTAAGTTATTTGCAGGAGCTGTAGCTGCCGTTCCCTTTGTAGATGTGTTAAATACAATGTCAGATAGTCAGCTCCCTTTAACTCCGCCAGAATGGCCCGAATGGGGTAATCCATTAATTAATTCCCATGACTATGATTGCATTGCAGCCTATTCGCCTTACGAAAACGTAAATGAAAATGATTATCCTCCTATTTTGATTACGGGAGGGTTAACAGATCCTAGAGTTACTTACTGGGAGCCTGCGAAGTGGGCAGCTATACTCCGGGAAAACCAGAAAGGTAATTCACCCATTTTGTTAAAAATAAACATGGACTCGGGACATCAAGGACAACCGGGTAGATACGATTCGCTAAAAGAGGTTTCCTTAGAATATGCCTTTATAATTTCTATTTCATAGAACTATAAAGGTAATAAGTAGCTTAGTTTTACTAATATTGCAAAGTTAGAAAGTAATATCTTACGACTACCTTTCAACTATTTTTACGCGGTACTTGGAATCATACTCTTCTTTGAAGGCCTCACACTTTGGATCATCCAGATCAAATCTTCCAACAAAAACCTCATTGTCATATGCACCTTTTATGATGGCAAAACAAAGCTCTTTGACCACATTAGCTTCAAAAATACAGCGGTTTTCAACAGCTTGGCGTTCTGCTTTGATGAATGAAATCCATTTTTTAGCATTTCTACCTTCGCGTGATGAGCGTGGGACTTGTTCAAAAGCCTGTATAGCGCTTTCACGTGACTTTGTAATTGGTGCTGAGCGTTTTTCAGCTTCCGACATTTTACAATTAATTCTGGCTTGTTTTTGCGTATCTTCATAACGACATGTAGCAATTAACATCCATGATTTTCCAGCATCATAACCTTTATTTATAGCACTTTTGAAAGCTGTTTCAGCTTTTAAGCACTGACCTTCATTATAAAGTGCTTCGCCCAGATCAGCATATAATTTAGCTTTTCCAGAACTTGCGGCGGCGCTTTCTAAAATAGGTATAGCCCGCTTGTACTCACGCGCTTGACGGAACAAAGAAGATAACTGGACCATTTTTTCTGAAGATCTAGATATTCTTTTTGCATTCATTTCTTTTTCAAGAATTTCAGCAGCCTGAAATGGCATATCATAGAAAGAATAATACTGCACAACTTTCATTAAGTCTTGCTCAGTATTTAAAGCGCCACCAAGGTATAGCATTTTAGTAACCTCAAAGGCTTCTTGCTCTCGGCCTCCATTGGCTAGCATGGAAGCCCACGCATCCCAAAGGTTTTTATCTTCTGGCCATCTACCTATCATCTGCTTGACAATATCGGCTTGGCGAGCCTGCATTCCTAAATTGTTATATAAAAAGTTCATTAAATCAAAGTGTTTACGCTCTTTTGGGCGGGCTGCTTTGAACCATTTTTCAGCCCAAGGTAAGGCTTTCTTATAATTTTCTGATTGAACCCAAGCTTGGGTTAGCATTTCAATATATGCTGGCTTAACTTGCCCTGTTCTATTTATAAATCTCTCGAGAGCCTGCGCCCCTTCTGCATACTGACCGCTTGCTATCATCAATTGGGCAATATTTACTTGCAAACTATTTATTTCATTGGGTAATAACCCTCCGGCTTTAATAGCATTTCTAAAAGAAGTTATTGTAGCAGCATAGTCGTTCAATTCGTAATGGCTAGCGCCTTGCATTTGGTAAATAGTTGAACGCTCATATGGATTAAGTGTTGGAAAAACCAGTACAGCATTCAAAGCAACTAGGGCCTCTTTATGCTGGTCGTTATTAATCAATTGAAGAGCTGCGTTTACGGCCTCTCCCGCTTTAGCAGAAAATTGCCTTCCCTCTGTAGCTTCTTGTGCAACCGCAAATCCAGACGTACTCACAAGAGGAAGTGCAGTTGCTGAAACGAGGGCTAAAGCAGTCGCTGCTATAAGTTTTTTAAGTGAAGACTTTTTTCGATAAAGAGTCATCATCAATTTCTCCAATTTTTAATTGCTCTTCCATAGGGGAGCAAATCTGTATTACTATTCAGGAATAATGCGGCCTCGCTCGTCCGTAAGACGATAAGTCACTTTATTCTCAACACCATTTCGCGCAACAGCACGTCCGTCAACTATCTTAGGATTATACTTCCATCTTTGAACAGACTTAATTGTCGCACGCTCAAAAAGCCTTTGAGTACAAAAAGTCGTCATTACGTTGAATGGAGCACCCTCAGGACTGACATCAAATTTGACTCTACAATGCCCTGATTTTTCTGCGCGAGGGGGCATAATAGGGGGTATTCTAACTAAGGGTTGGGCATCACGATCAGATACTGCAATTTTAAAATTTTTCCTATCAATTTTGGGGGCCTCAAAATCTGGAATAGCTCCCTCCAATGATGCTATACGTTCTTGAGGTTTAGCAGCTTGCTGCCTTTCAATAGTTGGTGGCGGTGGTGGCGTAACAACTTTTTTGACTTGCTTAACTTTAGTATCCCTTTTTATGACTTTTATGTCCTCAACTGTGGGATTGATATCAAATGAGGCAGTGGCTAACTTCTCTTGAGGTTTAAACTCCTCCGCAATAAGGGTCATCATTAATACAAACAATCCTACTGTAACTAATGCAGCAACAGGAAATCCAAGTATCCATCTAATTACATTCTTCATCTTAAGTTCCTACTGACTTGTTCCGACACGTGTGACAATCCCTAAATCTTGCATCATTTCTTGGACAGACATTACCACACCAACCTCAGAATCTTTATCCGCGTTAATTATAGCCTCTGCTTTTGGATTTTCGGCCTGCATTGACATAATAATAGGCCTAATTTCGTCAACGTCGTAGGGGCGTTTATCAATCCATACTTCGTTAGCAGAGTTCACAGCAATCAAAATAGAAGGCTTCCACTCTTGTGATGTAACAGCTTCAGGTTTCGAAGGCTCAATCCCAGGGGTTTTTACAAAAACTGAAGTTACGATAAAAAATATCAACAAAATAAACACGACATCCAGCATCGGTGTCATGTTTAGTTCTGTATCTTCATCATCCATTTGAATGCGACTTCGTCTTGCCATTTTACTACCTTATATCGTTGAAACAGAGAGCGTACATCAAAATAGGTTCCTTAAGAACCAGTTGTTCTCAGAATTTCTATTTTTGAAGCCAAGCCTTTTGTATCCAATTCATCTTTTAAACCAACCATCAACTCATGTCTCGCGCCCTCATCCAGCCTAAGTATAACACTGGCACCCGGCTTATCTGCAAGCAACCGTTCAACACGCAATGACACTCTATCGCAGGTTGTACCCTGCCCATCTACTGAGCATTGATCCCTACCATCGACATATACAGTAATTGCAGGAGTAGACTTTGTTGGTATATCATTGTCAGGTGGAGGTGGCGGCTGAGTGAGATCTACACCCCTTTCATCAAGAAAAGTTGCTGTAACAATGAAAAAAATCAACATGATAAACACGATGTCAAGCATTGGTGTCATATCTACTTCTGCTTCTTCACCTCCGGATTTGCGTCGTCCTCTTCGCATAATACTATCCTACCTGTAATTCGTCAGAGAAACGAGCAGTTTCACGAGCACTCCAACGCGGTAATACGGTGGAGAAATACAACCCCGACAAAGCAGCTGTCATACCAGCCATTGTTGGTATTGTCGCTTTAAACACTCCACCGGCCATTAGACGGGCATTAGATGAACCAGAGAGAGCCATAACATCAAAAACTTCGATCATACCTGTAACAGTCCCAAGTAAGCCAAGCAATGGAAGTAATGCAACCAATGTTTTAATGATACCAACATTAGTGTCTGTTTTTTCCTTAATCTGTGAAACCATTTCATCTCGAACAGCATGAGCCTTCCAAGATGTTTTATCTGACCGAGCATTCCACTCTAATTTTAACTCGGACATAGAGGGTTTGTGAGCAAAAAAGTAATAAGCAAAACGCTCAAGAATAAATGTCCAAAGAGCAAAAGTTACTACCATTATTACAAAAAGTACCACTCCTCCTACACCCAAGAACTCTTGAAGCCCGTTATAAACATTGATGGGATTCATCTGATTAACCTTTCCATAGCCTTACCACTAGTAGTTTAAGCACCACGACTTTCAACATGACGCGCAACTATACCAGCCGACTGCTCTTCAAGCGTTCCCTGGATGGACCGAGCTATAGAAGAACAGAAACTATGCAATATAAGGAGAGGAATTGCAGCTATGAGTCCGAGCATCGTTGTCACCAAAGCTTCAGAGATACCACCTGCCATAAGCTGGGGATCACCTGTACCGTAGATCATCATCGCTTGGAAAGTCTTGATCATACCTGTAACTGTACCGAGTAACCCCAATAGAGGAGCTATACCTGCCGCAAGTTTCAAGAAATTCAATCCAAATTCAAACTTAGGCGACTCACGAAGAATAGCCTCATCAAGTTTTAGCTCAACTGTATCAGCATCTTTATTTTTTGCACCTTCATAAGCCATCATAATACGGCCTAGTGCATTCTTTTCATCAGGCTGAGCATTACGCTTTTGTCCACCAACAGCCATCTTAGCCAATGAAAGACGCACTATATTAAGGACACCAAAAAGAACACCTATGGTTAACAATAAGAGTATAATCTTACCAATAGTTCCGCCCTGTGCAATTCGCTCACCAGTATCCGGCACACGTTCAAATGACTTTAAAAGCTCCCCACGTGTTGGGTCAATCGGAGCATAGACAACACCAGATTCTGTTTTGGTTACATCAGAAGCAGCAGAAGAAATTGCCCCTCCCGGTTGACGAGGTAATTTTGCAAGAAGAGTGTTCTCTTCACTTCCTGAAGGAGGAGTATATTGTAAGAAGTCAGCATTTTCAGCTGTAAATATAGAAAACGGCCCGACGCGGGTTACTGACTGCATTGCACCATCATCAACATTGGCAACAGGCGCTGAGAAAGTGGCTACCTGTCTTTGCGCCTTAATTTCCTGAAGCATAGACTGCCATATTGCATTTAATTGGTCTGAATCTGGAAGAGCTTTAGATTCCGACACAGTACCAAGAACTTCAGTTCGCGTTGGGTACTGAGCAGTTATAAGAGAACTATCCAAAATAGCTTTAAACTCACCAGCTTTTGATCTTGCAAGTCCGAAAACTTCTCCAAAATCACCTTGCGCCGCCCTAAGTTCGCCCTCAAGCCGTGCAATTCTTCTGCCGTTAGCGTCAAAAGTAGATTGAACACTTTTAGCTTTACGCTCAAGCGCCCCTAGCTCTCCGCGAGCTTCCCTCAAAAGAGCAGATTGCTGATTGCGTTTCTGTCTGAATTTGGCTTCACGATCACGGTTCTCTGCCGCAGTTTTGGATGAGTCTGAACGCACTTGGTTCAACAAATCACTGATAGAGTTTATCTGAGCACTCGCAGCGGTAGCTGAAAGCAGTAGAGCGGCACTCACTATTGTGGCCGTCGTCTTATTAAAGAATTTCATTTTGTTACTCACTTTTTTATCCCTCAAATCTAATTGCTAACTGTGACGGGTGCAAAGACCACATCCGGGGCTGCTTCACCTTTAGAAATACGTATCGCTTTACGTAATGCCAAAGCATCAGCACCTTTTAGTACATCCCATGAACTTGTCTCTAGATTGTATCTACCAACCTCTGATTCATCTTTTGTCATATAAACAAGTGATACCCGACCAAAACGTAAAAAGTTAACAACGTTTCCAGGTCGAGTAGGGTGCATACCCTCATAACTATCTATTCCCTGACCATATGATACTTCAATTTTAAAAGCATTTAATACTTGCCTATATTGTTCAGCAGGCGACACATCTGGATCAGCTAAAACATTCTTCATTCTTTCAACCCTTGTCAGTCTTTCACTAAGATTAAAAGGTATATCAGCCTTTATAGTATCCTCAATTACTGCAGCCATTTTAAGCATCATAGGTGACATGCCTTGCTTTATCTGCTCGACTGTTCCCAATTGACGACCTAAACTAGCTATTTCAGACTTTTGTGACTGCAAAAATACATCCTGTTGCGCTATAAAAAGAGCAATATTATCTTTCTGCTGAAGAACAGCACGAAATTCTCGAACTGCCTGATCAGCCTCATCATCGAGGCCCTCTATACGTTGTTGCGATGCTGCGCTTGCAGACGATGATGCTTTAGCTGTGTTTAATGCACTCTCAAGCTGAGCTTGAGCAGTACCAGACATAATAAGTCCGGCAGCCCCTAGCAGCAAAAAGCGCTTTGCAATTGAAGATTTTAACATGGTTTCCTTCCAAGTTTGCTTTTGTTATTTACTCACTACAGAAGTACTCGAAAGCATTCCTGTACCCACTTTATTACTCTAGATGCACCGGAGCCGATAAAACGCCTGGTGCAGACTGCCCTCGCGCAATTCTAACTGCTCTTCTAACATCTAATACATCAGAGCCAGAAAGCTCCACCCAATTCTTTGCATCTAAATCATATCGCCAAGCCTCTGAACTATCAAATTCTAGATAAACAAAAGAAAGTCGTCCATAATGAAGGTATGCGCCGTCCATAAGTTCAGGTTTTAAATCCTCGATTGATGCACCATTTCCTGTAGGCTTTCCATTAACATAAGCCATTTTCTTTTTATGATCATCCGTCAAACCACATGCGCGGCTCTTCTGGTCTTCTTGACAGGCAGCATACCGCACACCAGGGTTGATAGGGTTATTGCCAGCATATGAAGCAACTGAGTTACCGTAACTTACCTCTATATCGTATATGTTAAGGGCTTGCCTCATTTTCTGGCCTGGTGTCGCCTCAGGATCAGCGATGGTCTCCCTAAACTTATCTAGTCGGATCAGTCTTTCTTCAATTTTGAAGGGGTAATCGGAATATATTTCACTTTCAATAGCAGCTGCCATTTTATCAAGTAATGGCCCAACAGTTACTGTGGTAGCTGGTATTCCTTCAATTTGGTCCTGAAGATTAGAAATCGTTTCATTTTGAGTTTTTAAATAAATCTCTTTTTGAGCTGTAGATAATTTTAAGTCCGATATTTCCTGTAAAATACTTTTATAGGTATCTACAGATGAGCTTTGCGCATACACGTTGTTACTGACTGAAACGGCTAAAGCTGCAACCCCGATAAATATTGATTTAGTGGCGATAACAATGTTCACCAAATCTGCCCTCCTATATATAATTTCAACTCATTAAAGTGAGTTTTTTTTATTTATAATAAATTCGCTTACACGTGCTCAAAAATTAAATCAATCGTTAGGATGCATATCTATGAGTTTTTTTTGGGATTAATGTGAAAAATCAATATTTCTAATCAAATATTAATAGATAATCTTGAATTTGCTACTTCTAGTATATAATTTATCAGAGATTTAAGGTGCCATTCACAACACAAGCGCTGAATTAATATGGTTGGGGCGGCTGGATTCGAACCAACGATCACGGGATCAAAACCCGATGCCTTACCGCTTGGCTACGCCCCAAAAATTAACAGAGTCGTCTTTATAGGTGCGGCTTCTATCTGCTCATTTTTATAATTGCAATTCGTTTTTAACTCAAATCGTAATGATTTTAAAAAAAACTATATTCAATGTTTTTTATTCCATGAAATTTGGCATGTATTTTAGTCGTTTGTATATAAAAAAGTAAAAAAACAGGCATAAAAAATCCCGCACTAGGCGGGATTTGTAATAATAAAATTACCGAGTAATTTAGAATTTTTTAGTCGCGTTAACGAAGAATGTACGGCCACCAATATCATAACCGATACCCGCAAGGCTACCTAGGTTATTGTTATCTGTTAGAGGCGGAGCCGTATCAAACACGTTACTCACACCCGCACGAAGTACATACGTATCTTTAGAATAAGATACTGAAGCGCTGTGCAACCAATAACTAGCTAAATCATCATATTGACGACAAGTACGGTTATCCACGGTGCCTCTACCCTCTTCCTGAACACAACGAGAGAAGCCAGTAGTTACTGGGTCATTTCTTTCGGATTCAATTACATTTTCCACCATGCTATCAAGATAACGTGACTGGAACAAGAAACCGAAGTCTTTCCAAGTTAGTTGCTGAGTGAAGTTAAGACGCCACTTAGGATTACCATATTCACCAAGGTTGTCATTGATATTAACGCCAGAAATAATAGCTTCTTCAATATCTTGCCTCAAAGACTGAGTAGCACGGAAAATTAGGTTATAATCAAACTGATCGTCTGAGAAAGGAGCCTTAAAGTCAAATCCAAATTCAGCATTATAATCAATACCTTCAACAAACTGAGCGCCTAAGTTCTGATTTAACGCCGACACGAATGTGACTTCACCCGATGTAGGATCATTTGCATCACGTGCATCGCGGTCTATGAATTCACATGTTGGATCTGTTAACCCTGCTGAGTTGTAACAACGGTTTACAATTGTAGAAGCGGTTAATTGATTAACTTCATCAGTTATTTCAATCTCAAAGTAGTTTACAGCAACGCGGAAGTCAAAATCTTCAAACCAAGGCTGATCAAATGAACCGCCCACTGAAATCGCTGTTGAAGTCTCTGGCTTCAGAGCTGGGTTTGAACCTGTCGCTACCCTAGTCGGTGAACCATAGAAAAATGGGGTTGAACTAGTACCAATACCATTCGCACCTAGGTTAAATGGATCAGTAGCAGCTAGGCCAAATGGACCACCACCGTTTTGGCAGTTTGCGATAATGTCGGGATCACGCGGATCTAAGTTTGCATCATAAATACGTCGATCATCCTCTCCATCACCATCTGTATCCTGGAATGGTACAGCCACACCTGGAACGCGGCATGGGTCACTTGGGTTAGCAAATCCAGTTACGCGTCCACCAAATTGCTCGCCTAAGTTAGGCGCTCGGAATGATGTACCGTAAGAAGCACGAAAGCTTAACCAATCAGTTGGAGCAAATACACCCTTGACACTGTAAGTTTCAGCTGAGCCAAAGTTACTCTCGTCGGTATAACGACCCGCAAGGTCGACAGTTAACTCATGAATACCGTAACGCTCTTTGACCAATGGTAAAGAGATTTCACCGAAAACTTCATGTAAAGTTCTTCGGCCGTTAGAGCCTGGGTCATTGAAGAAACCTTCGAAATCACCCGCTAAAGAAGTACGTGTCTCAATAATATCTTCACGATATTCACCGCCAAAGCCAGCCTTTACTGTATCACCTGTTGGTATATCGAAAAGGTCACCAGAAACATAACCCTGCAAGATATTTTGCTTAACAATAGTGTCGGTTAAGCGATTTGGGAACAGGTACTCAGTATCTTCAGGATCATCAAACTCACCAGTGAACAAGAAAGTCGGTTCAAAGAAGTTCAAAGGACGACACGGTACATCTTGGTCCGCACCGGCAACCGTTACAGGTGTACATGATACTTCACCTGTTGTGGCATCAACAACTGTATTGTTTAGGGTTTGAGCTAGGCGAGGGAAGAATGGAATACCTTTGACGGCATCCTGCCCACTCGAACGTGAGTAACTTGCACTAACATCATAAGCCCAATTATTTAAACCAGCCCCCTCAAGAAACGGAAGATCGCCTTTCAAGCCAGATATCATGCGTGTTTGCGCAACGTTTGTGTCGTTGATGAAGCGTGACTGGAAGAAAAGTGTTGAGTCGAGACCAAGCACATCTATTTGATTAAGCGGGTAAGAGCCCGGTAAGTTAATAGCACCCTGACCAGCTGTATTAGTTTTCGTCTCACGTGTTGCGTATGAAGCCTCAAAATAAGCTGTCATGTTACCATAGAGGCCCGTATCATATTCACCGAATGTAAACAGTGATGTTCTGTTAAAGTCTGGCGCAAATGCTGCGTCAAGCTCTTCTGGGAATATCAAAAGTCTCTGACCATCAGCATCATCAGGCTGAATAAGGTTTCCAGTGACGGCAATTCTAGTGAAGTTATCAGGAAGAGTGAATCCTGAGACTACCTCGCCTGTGTTACCCTCGAGGTAACCTAAGTAACCGAGTGGAGTAATAGCAGAGCCTGCACCGAATGAACCCGCACAACGGTCCGGATCATAAATTGTTCCACTTGCGCCTTGCGTTACATAACTCAAGCAACCATTACTGTAGGGTGAATAAAAATCTGAAAGGGCAGCTTCATTATACCCAGCTACGCGGCTATGCTCAGCGGCAAAAGTTACAAAACCTTTATCGTTTGATACACCTGTTTTCAGTGAGAAAACCTCTCTGTGACCAGCATTTCCAGGAAGCTCAGGGATAGTTGCGTATGCGTCAACTTCGATACCTTCGAACTCTCTTTGTAACTGATAGTTTACAACACCTGCAATAGCATCTGAACCATATACAGATGATGCACCATCTAGAAGCACATCAACGCGTTGCACGAGGGATCCTGGGATAAGGTTAAGGTCAGGAGCACTTGGAGCGCCGCGAACACCAGCAGGAGCAAGACGACGGCCGTTAACTAAAACCAAAGTACGTCCAGGATTCAAACCACGCAAAGAAGCAGTAGCAGAACCAGGTCCATTAGCTGAAAGGTTGCCAGCTGATGTGGATAGACCGGTTGTGATTTGTTGGCCTTGGACAACTGTTGTTTGTCCTAACAGATCTGATGCGTCAACTAAACCAAGATCTCGAGCAAGCTCACCATCAATAACTTGTAGCGGTGATGCAGATGTGAATTCATTTCTACGAAGACGCGAACCAGTAACAACTATTTCACCTTTCTCTTCTGCAAAATCATCTTCCTCTTCGGCCTCAATCTGCTCTACTTCAGCAGGTGTAGTGTCAACTTGTGCGTATGCTACTCCTCCCAATCCCATCATCAAACTTGATAAAATAGAAGTTTGAAGCAAACGTGTTTTGTCTAAAATATTCATTAAGGAACCCCTTCGAACTGGTTTCAATATAATTTTGACGGATTCATTCCGTACTTAATCTCCGCTTAAATCCTATAAAGAACAGAGTCACAAGAAAAAAATTACCAAAATTTAATAAAAAAAGTATTTTTATTTCATTGTTGCAAATTTACCACCCACTGTAACCTGAATATTGTTCTTTACAAATTCTTATGTATAAACAGATACAGACGAGTAAATGCATACTGAATAAAATAGCTTCAACAATATAAATGAGTAGCAGATGATTAAAGCAAACTTTCTAATATCAGTAATAATGGGTTTATTCGCGGTTAATGTAGCTTCGGCACAGGTGGGGGAAACTCCTGATGAATTAATTGCTATATATAAATGTAAATCTATAGAAAAACCAGAAATCAGGCTTGAATGCTATGACAATGCTGTTGAACGTTTTGAAAAGGCTGATAATGATGGAGAGCTCGTTACTGTTAGTAAAGCAAAAATACAAAATGTTGAACGTGAAGCCTTCGGTTTCAACATTCCGTCCTTGTCATCTATAAACCGCATATTTGGATTAAAAGAAAAGTCTGAGATTGACGCTGTAACAGCAGAGATAAAAGATAAAAATGACCTAAAAGCATCGGTAAAAAAGCCAAATACTTTAAAAAAATCACCAAAGAAAAAAGTAAAGAAGCAAAAAATTAAAGTAAAAAATATTGATGAGGTTGTTTTAAATATCAAAAAAACAACGGTATTTGGTTATAAGAAAACAAGGTTTTTCATGACTAACGGACAGGTTTGGGAACAAATCGATACTACTAGAGTCAAAATACCCAGAGCAAAAGATAATAAAGCAAATACAGCGTTAATTTCAAAAGGAGCCATAGGTAGCTTCTTACTAAGAATTAATTCACGTGGCGTTGCCATACGCGTGAAACGAGTAAGGTAAAATGTTAATACCCAAGATTTATTCGGCACCGATAAAGTGAGCATTCCGTTTGTAAAGGACTTTGATTTTAAATATGGCGAATGCTCTGTAATGAGCCCTCTGGTTAAACGGGTTATTGCCAATAATCCCGGCCCTTTCACTTATACGGGAACAGGGGTTTATATAATCGGAAATAAAGAAGTTGCTATTATTGATCCGGGGCCGAACACACCTGAACACAAAAATGCCATTAAAAAAGCGCTCACAGGAAAAAAAGTTACCCATATTTTCCTAACGCATCACCATCTCGATCACTCACCTCTGGCAAAGCCTCTGGCACTTGAATATGGGTGCAATATCTATGGACTTAGCATAGATATAAAAAAAAGAAATAGTTTCCCTTCTCTTGAAGCAGGTGAAGACAATACATTTAAACCTGATATTGATGTCAAATGTGGAGATTTATTTAAAGGAGGCGAATGGACAATCGAGGCTATCCATACACCCGGACATACATCCAATCATGTATGTTACGCGCTCAAAGAAGAAAATTTACTGTTTTCAGGAGACCATATAATGGGATGGTCGACAAGTGTAGTTTCTCCATATGAAGGCCATATGGGAGATTACATAAACAGTTTAAAAAAAATTAAAGAAAGAGATTTTTCCATAATATTTCCAACTCATGGAACATATATTGATAAGGTCGATAGCTTCATTGATGCCTATATTAATCATAGATATTATCGCGAAAAACAAATTATAGAAGCACTCAAAACGGGTTCGGGTTTAATACTTGATATCGTAAAGAAACTTTATTTAGATCTTGATAAAAGATTATATCCAGCTGCGGCTCATAGCGTGCTATCGCATTTAATATACCTGCGAGAAAAAGGTGTTGTGATGGCTACTGCAGATAATGGCCTAGATTGCCACTATAAAATAATCGAATCTTAGCCAGATCATGGATAAAGCCTACCTTTGATCCAACTATCACCAACCAAAGAAAAAGCTAAACGGTCATGAAATCTGTAAGCCCCGTCTTGCCAAAACTCTATATACTCGGGCTTTACACGCCAACCTAACCAATGATTTGGACGAGGAACAGAAGTTCCCTCAAACCTTGCTTCGGTTTCATTTAATTCATTCATCATCGTCTCTCTATCTTTTACTGGACGTGATTGATGTGAAGCCCAAGCACTTATTCTTGATCCACGTGCTCTAGATGCAAAATAGGCATCCGCTTCAATTGAAGCAACCACTTCAGCAGTACCCCGTACACGTACTTGTCTTTTTTTACTTTTCCAGTGAAACCCTAGAGCTACTTTATTGCTAAAACTTAACTGCTGACCTTTGTTGCTTTCTGAATTTGAATAAAAAACAAAGCCGCGGTGATCTATATCTTTAAGCAATACAACTCGAACATCTGGCATTCCATTCTTATCGACTGTGGCAACAGACATCGCATTAGCATCATTTATTTCAGTAACAATGGCCTCAGACAGCCAATTTGAAAACAAACTTACAGGGTCTTTACTATCTATCCAGCCTAAATCACTCGACTGACTAGAAGCATAATCTTTTTCATTTGGAGTGCTCGGGATTATCGATTTACTCATTGTGTCTCTGCAGCTAAAAAATTAATAATTAATTCTATAATTAACCTGATTGTTAACTATGTCGTTACTATTGTTAGATACGATAGAATCTAACAATAGTTTCCGTAAAGAATTAGGCCTATAATAATGACACGTCAACAAGCCTTACTTACCCTGGGTCTCAACATGTCAGCCAGAGAAGCCGAAATCAGGTCTGCTTGGCGTAAAAAAGCTAAATTTTTTCATCCTGATAGCCCCTACGCAGATGAACGCGGGTTTTTTCTTGCGCAAGAAGCTTATCATACTTTAATACCGCCAGTTCCAAAAGCTTTCAGAGTTCAAGCAAGAAGTCGAAGTTTTTAAATTCACCTAGTATCTTGGGCAAATAAATAAATCGTGTAATGAATGTTAAAAGATTCGTTCAAGAAAGGTTTAGTCATGGCAAAATTATATTTTAGTTATTCAGCTATGAATGCCGGAAAATCTGCTATCTTGCTCCAGTCGGCATACAACTATCATGAAAGGGGTATGAAAACTCTATTGCTAAAACCTGAAGTTGATACACGGGATCCACTATCAAATCATATAGTTTCAAGAATTGGTATAAAGGCTCAAGCAGAAGTTTTTAGTGCGGACACAAATTTAGAAGAATTTATTAAACAATATTACAATAAGACAAAAGTTGACTGTATTCTTCTTGATGAATCTCAATTTCTAACCCCAGATCAAGTCTGGCAGCTTGCAAGTATATCCGATGATTTTGGCATTCCGGTTATGTGCTATGGTCTGCGAACAGATTTCAAAGGAAATCTTTTCCCTGGTAGCGCTACAATGCTAGCAATTGCAGATGATGTAAGAGAAATTAGAACACTCTGTTGGTGCGGAAGAAAAGCAACTATGACCATGCGCTTTGACGCCGAGGGCAAAGCCATTACAGACGGAAATCAAGTTGATGTTGGGGGGAATGAGAAGTACATAAGCCTATGCAGAAGACATTGGTTAGAGAAAAAAACCGCTAAATAAATTATTTAGTACCTTTGTAGCTGATCAACCAACAAATCAAAAAAGCCATCAGCATCAACTTTATGAGCCCAAAAGCTATTTCGTGGTAAACTAGTAGAATTCCAAAAATCTACAGAGGTATGACCTCTCGTAAGCTCAGATTGAACCTCTACTCTCACATTGCATTGTTTAAATTCAAATAAATCGGGCTTAAGGATATAAGCCATTGTACAAGGGTCATGTAATGGTGCTCCATCATTACCGTATTTTTCTGCATCATATCGACCATAGCAAGTTAATAGGTTATAAACCGACTGAGCAATTTTATTTTCAATTGTTCCAATTCTCTCAAGAACTTCAACCGAAGATAAAACCTGGTGAGTTACATCAAGTCCAAAAACAGTTATCTTACATTTACTAGAAAAAACTATTTGTGCAGCCTTGGGGTCCACAAAAATGTTAAACTCCGCAGAAGGAGTAACATTACCCCCTTCCCGCAAAGCTCCACCCATCATAACAATTTCAGAAATTTTATCTATAATTAATGGCTCTTTTTCAATAGCTGATGCGATGTTAGTGAGAGGGCCTGTAGGAATTAAAGTTATTTCCCCGCTTTCCGCTGCCATTAAAGTATCAATTATAAAATCCACTGCATGTTTATCTTGAGCTTTGATTTCTGGTTCAAAAACCTCTATCCCTTCCAACCCTTCATCACTATGAACTTCCTCAGCAGTTACTAAAGGAACATCAAAGGGAGAGTCGCAGCCTTCATAGACAGGTATATCAAAACGATTAGACATCTCACAGATCATGCGAGCATTTCTTGAAACTTTTTCTAAACTTACATTCCCAGCAACAACAGTTATTCCTAATATATCATACAGGTCTGTGTGAGGTAAGGCCATAAAAAGGTTTATGCAGTCATCCTGGCCTGGGTCGCAATCAATTATAAGTTTTCGCTTCATAAATTACTATAACTTAATTTTATGAGATTAGAACAGTTGATTGCAGAAATGCTTTATATTAGCTTCAAATGATGGAAAAATTATTTATTACAGCTGAAGAACTTCTTAAAAGTTCATTTGAATTAGGACTCAAAATATTTGAAAGTGATTTTAATCCGACACATGTTGTTGGAATTTGGAGAGGTGGGGCACCTGTTGGTGTCGCCGTTCATGAAATATTAGATTTACTTGGCGTATATACAGAACACTTTGCCATTAGGACCTCTTCATACAAAGGTATTAATAACCAATCAAATGAAGTAAGGATTTTCGGACTTAGTCAAGTTATTGATACCATTTCATCAGATAGTAAAATTTTATTAGTTGACGACATCTTTGATACTGGTCGATCGGTTAAAGCAACAATTGAAGCAATTAAAGAGGGCAGTAAATTAAGTAAGCCTTGTGAAATTAAAGTAGCCACAGTTTTTTACAAACCAGAAAAAAATAAAACTGAGATAAAACCCAATTACTTTATTCATAAAACTAAATCTTGGGCTGTTTTCCCACATGAAATGGTAGGTTGTACTCTCAAAGAAATAATGGAAAAAAAACCAGTGCCTGAACGTATCTTCAAAATACTAAAAGATACTTAATAATTTTTCTATTTCAGGCCGACTTGGCATAGCAGGTTGCGTGCCAACTTTTTGAGTAACTAATGCTCCGGCAGCACATGCAAATTCTAAAGCCTCTTCATAAGACTTTCCTTCCATCAAAGATATAGAAAGCGCCGCTGCAAAGCAATCTCCTGCCCCAGTCGTATCTATTGCTTTCATTTGGGGAGGTTTAATTGACGCAACAGTAATTTTATTTTTAAACAACACCGCTCCCTCAGCGCCTTTAGTAACTGCTAATAATCCAGTATATGAACTTAAAGTTTCTGCGTAGGCCTGATACTCGCCTTCATTCACAATTATGACTGACGCATAGGGTAACAATTTATCCAAACCATCTAAAACTGGAGATGGGTTAATTGCTACAAATCCTTTATAGTCTTTAATAGCTTTAAATATGGTTTCTAACGGAATCTCGAACTGAGTTATAATACCATCACTATCTATTGCACCGATGTGCTCAGGAAAAAAATTAGCATTTGCACCTGAAGCAACAGCAATTTGATTCTCCCCGCTTTCATCTACATTAATAAAAGCAATGCCAGTGGAGACATCATCAAAAATTACTAAATTACTAAGGTCCACTCCTGATTTTTTCAGTAAAACAAGAGCCTCATTAGCAAAATCATCATTACCAACAGCGCCCAAAAGGGTCGTATCTACGCCCATTTTTTTGGTTGCCAGTGCAACATTAGCACCCTTGCCACCAGGAAATGTATTAAAATGCCCACCCCCCACAGTGTTACCTGCTGTTGGCAGCGAATGCGTCTGAATAGTAAAATCCAAATTTATAGATCCTAAAGAGCACACTTTTAGACTTACCATATTATCCTCAGAAAAACTTCTAAATTGATTTTAATTAGCTTGTTATATAAATTACAACACACATAATAAACTAGAAATATATTAACTGGAAGTATTATATGATCAAACTTGATCCAATTGATTACCAGCTCTGGAGTATAGACAAGTTTTCTTTCTCTGAGTTACTTGGAAAATCATTCAAAGAAACTGGATTTGCAATAATTGAAAATCATAGAATATCAGAAAAAATTATTCGTAATGCTGATATGTCATCCGAAGCTTTTTTTTCATTGCCGCAAAATATTAAACAAAAATATTCTGATCCAGAAGATGGCTTTCAACGCGGTTACTCTCCTGTTGGTACAGAAAACGCAAAGAATAAAAAAGAAGCAGATCTCAAAGAATTTTGGCACACAGGAAGAAAACTCCTTCCATCATCAAAGTATAATGCAACTATGAAACAAACTCCTTGCGTTGATGAAATAAAGGATTTCGACCAAAATATATCTAAATTATATGAAGAATTTGATGAACTAGGAAATGAGTTACTGAAAGCAATTGCACTTTATTTAGACTTAAATGAAGGCTGGTTTCAAGATAAGGTAAACTATGGAAACTCTATTTTAAGACTACTACATTACCCTCCCCAAGTAGCACCTCCTTTGAATGGCTCAGTACGAGCTGGGGCTCATGAAGACATTAATCTAATTACATTATTACTAGGAGCATCAGAGTCAGGGCTTCAAGTCAAACATAGATCTGGAAATTGGATAGATATTAATGCAAAACAAGGCGCAGTAGTAGTAAATGTTGGCGATATGCTTCAAAGAATAACATCTGGTGTTTTACCTTCAACAACACATCGAGTGATAAATCCAAAACCAAGTAGAGCAATGTTTCCTAGGTATTCAAAACCTTTCTTTTTACACCTTAACAATGATACAATTATTGAACCATTAAAAAGCTGCTTAAAAGAAGGCGGCATAGCCGAACCAGCAATCACTGCCCAGGAGTTTTTAACCCAACGTTTAGTTGAAATTGGACTTAAAAACCGCTAATTAATATGCCTGCTAAAGCAGCGTTCATCAAATTAGCAAGTGACGCAGCAAATACAGCTTTAATACCCATTTTTGCCATTTCTGACATGCGGTCAGGAATTAGGGCACCAAGACCCCCGAGAAGAATAGCTATTGAACTAAAATTAGCAAACCCGCAAAGGGCGAAAGTTAGTATGACAACTGTTCTCTCTGACAACTGATCTTGAACATCTACAAGACTAATATAGGCGATAAATTCGTTGAGTACAATTTTTTCACCAAAAATAGCTCCAGCTTGTTGTGCCTCCGACCAAGGAACATTTAACACCAGCATTACGGGGGCAAATATAAAACCAAGAATTGTTTGCATGGATAGGCTATCAGCCCCAAAAAAACCTCCCGCCCAGCCAAGAAGTCCATTAAGTAAGGCAATTAAAGAAACAAAAGCCAACAGCATTGCTCCTATATTAACTGCCAGTTTCATTCCATTCTGAGCACCTACCGCGGCAGCCAAAATAACATTAGCATGCTCACGGTCGTCAGCCAGGTCAAAAACTTCATCTACTGGTTTATTAAAGTCCTCAGCATTTGACGGCATAATTATCTTTGCCATTAATAAACCTGCGGGAGCGGACATAAAGCAAGCGGCAATAAGATATTCAGGCTTGATGCCTAGTTGAATATATCCAGCTAAAACAGTTCCTGCGATTGAAGCCATACCGGATACCATTATAGTGAAGAGTTCAGGCCGAGAAATACTCGGCAAATATGGCTTAAGGCTCAGTGGTGCCTCAGTCTGCCCAACAAAGATATTGGCTACCACATTCAAAGATTCAACCGGTCTTGAATTTGTTAGTCTACATATTGCTCTTCCTGCGTGGCGCACAACGAACTGCATAACTTTTAAATGATACATAACCTCCATAAGAGCAGCAAAAAAAATAACAACCGGCAGCACTCTAATCAAAAAGCTGAAGCCAATATTCTCAGAAGCTAAACCGCCAAAAACAAAATTTATTCCAACATCAGCATAAGAAAGCAAAGTGATTACTAAGTCTGACATCCCTGTTAGTAAGTTTTGACCAAAAGGTACATACAACACTAAAACAGCTATCAAAACTTGCAGCGCAAAACAAACCAAGACTGTCCTGATACTTATAGCCTTCTTATTTTCTGAAAAAATCCATGCCATTAGAAGAATTAGAAAAACGCCTATTAAGCCAAAAGCTGGATGATTCATAAAAGCTCCCAAGAATAGTATTTAATAAACTGATTTTTTAGAATCAATATTTGAGAGACAGTCAATAATAGTATCAAGCACTTGGTCAACAGAGTTTATGAAATCATTTTGATCTATAATTAAATCTGCATGCGCAGAAGAAGGTTGAATATATTTAATATGTGCTGGCTCAACATCATTTGAAAATTGTTTAATAACGAATTCTTTTGTTCTTTTTCTCTCTTTAATGTCTCTAGTAAGCCTTCGCTCAAACCGGATGTCTTGAGGGCAAGATATATAAACAGACAAATCTACAAAACCTCTAACATCAGTATTATCTAACAATAATAATCCTTCTACGATTATAAAATCTTTTGGGTCTGTAAGGTTAGTGCTAGCAATTCTTTGATGTATTGAAAAATCATATCTCGGTAAAACAACTGACTTTTTATCCTTCAAGCATTTAAGGTTTTCAAATAGTAAATTAAAATCAAGAGCCTCAGGAATATCAAAGTTTGGAATTTTATTATCTTTCACCCTCTCGCGAATATCTAGATAATAATCGTCCTGACTAATAATCATTGAGCGATTGTTCCCTAAACGTTTTTGCAAGAGCTTTGCTAAAGTGGTTTTTCCGGAACAGCTGCCGCCTGAAATGGCTATGATTAGGGACATGAACAATACTTTTTTTTAAATGCAGCCTTAACTAACAAACCATAATTGTCGATGCTATAGATATTAAAACTTACAATTTTTATATACTAAGAGATAACAGAGGGTGTTGTAAGGTTACAACAAATAAAAAAAATAATTACAATTCACAATTTTCTTTTACGCAGCAGTGGCACAAAACACAAAAACTAGTTAATAAAACCTAATATTAAAAATATTTAATGATTCACCTGAGATAAATCTCACAACCCAAAGAGAATTAAATGAACTCACACATTACTTCACTTGGCTTTAAAGCCATCATGAGCACATCATCTATAGCCCTTGCTATGAGCCTAGGTTCGATAGCACAAGCGCAGGTTACAACCTCTGAGGTACAAGGATATGTTACAACATCAAGCAGTACCCCTTTATCTGGCGCACAGGTAACTATAACAAATACGGCAACAAGCTTAACGAGAAGCGCAAAAACTGACAGCTCTGGAAGTTTTGCAGTCCGGAACTTACCAGTTTCGGGTCAGTATGATGTAACAGTATCAGCAAACGGCTACCAAGGGGAACGGGTTGAAAACGTTAATCTTTCGCTTGGTGGGTCCACCGCCATGAACTTTTCTCTCGATACAAGTTCCGTAGATGAAATTATTGTTGTAGCGCAAAAGCAAGTTTTAGCTGACGTAGCTGTTGGTCCTAGCGCCACTTTTAGCCAGGTTACACTGGAAAATGCACCCGCAATAAATAGAAATATAGCTGATATAATAAGATTAGACCCTCGCGTTTATGTTGATGAATCTAGAGGAGATATAAACTCAGTTCAATGCGTGGGGCAAAGCTCAAGATTTAACTCTATAACTCTTGACGGCATTTCCATGAATGATGCTTTTGGATTAAATTCAAATGGCTACCCCACAGAGCGCCAACCATTTCCTTTTGATGCCATTGAACAGGTTTCAGTTGAAATAGCACCGTTTGATGTAAAGTATGGTGGATTTACTGCATGTAATATTAACTCAGTTACAAAATCTGGAACGAACGAAATCCACGGTGGAGCATTCATGGATTACACCGACAATGGGTTGCGTGGTAAGAAAGTTGACGGTAGAGACGCTAATTACAATGATTATGATGAAATTCGTTACGGAATAAATGTTAATGGCCCAATCATCAAAGACAAGCTTTTCTTCAGTGTCGCTTACGAAAAACTAGAAGGTGCAAACACATTTAACTTAGACCAAACTATAGGAACAGGTAACTTCCAAGTTAGTCAAGCAGAACTCGATCGAATCTCAGAGATATCTAACCGAGTCTATCAGTATAATCCAGGTACAACTCCTTCAAGTTTTGCGAATGCCGATGAGAAAATATTGGTTAAGCTCGACTGGAATATTAACGATCAGCACAGAGCAGCCTTCACCTACAATTATAATGATGGCTTCAATACGGTACGCTCTGACGGGGATAGTGATGAATATGAATTCTCAAATCACCTCTACAACAGAGGCTCTAAATTAGAATCTATATCTGGAGCCATATATTCAGATTGGACTGATAATTTCTCAACAGAGGTCAGAGTAGGTTACCTAGATCTTGAAAATGATGTGCGTTCAATTGGAGGTAATGATTTTGGAGAAATCCAGATAAGAACTGATCGTGGCGTAACAGTCTACCTTGGCGGAGACGATAGCCGTCAATCCAATAAACTTGCATATGATCAACTAGATTTATCTTTCAGAGCGAATTATGATGCAGGAAACCATTCATTACTATTTGGAGCGGAACACCGCAATTTAGACATCTTTAATTTATTTGTACAACATACGGAAACGGAACTTCGTTTTAATGGTATTGATGAATTTGAAGCCGGTCTTGTTGATCGTATATACTACAACAACTCACCATCTCAAAACCCCATAGATGCTGCAGCTGATTGGGGTTACGCAATCAACACAGTATATGCTCAGGATGAAATACAATTAAACGACAGCTTGTCTGTTATAGCCGGAGCACGTTTTGATTGGTATACGACCTCAGATGCACCCACAGAAAATCCAGATTTCGTACAAGAATATGGTTTTTCCAATTCTCAAACACTCGATGGCAAAAGCCTTTTGCAGCCTCGCCTAGCATTTACATGGGATGCTGCTGACGACTTACAACTTCGAGGTGGAATTGGTAGGTACTCCGGTGGTAATCCAAATGTTTGGCTTTCAAACAACTATTCAGCAAATAACATTGATCAAGTAGGTGCACTCGCTCGTGCTGGTCGAAGTGGTCAACCAAACCCAATTGACTTGTTTGCTCAAACATACTCCGGTGGTGAAGATGGAGTGCCTAACTTTGCTGGTTATGCTATACCTGATGTAGTCTATGACTCTGTTGCCACAGGGGTAGGTAGTAATTTTGAACTTAATTATCTTGACCCTAACTTTAAAATTCCATCCGATTGGAAGTACTCTCTAGGAGCCACATGGACACCAGATTTTAATACAGGCGAAGACATATTTGGTGGTCCATGGTTATTCCAAGCAGATCTATTAATTTCGCAAAGTAAAGATACGGCAATAATTAAACGTGCCGACCTTATTCAGGACGGAACACGAATTGTTGATGGTGTTACATATCCTACATATGACAGCCCTAATATGGATGCCTTTACCCTTACTAATAGTGAAGTTGGTAATGAGGCCTTCGTAGCCTCACTAGGCATCTCAAAGGACTGGGATAGTGGATGGGCAGCAACCTTTGGTTATGCTTATTCAGATGCAAAAGATGTATCTCCAATGACAAGTTCTGTAGCATTTTCAAACTACAACAACAGAGCTTTCCTAGATCCACAAGAGGAGATATTGGCGCCTTCAAATTATAATATTAAGCATCGTTTTTCTGGTTCAGTATCTTACACAAAAGATTTCTGGAAAGATTATGATACTAGAATCTTTGCGTTCTTCCAATCCAGTTCAGGCCGTCCGTACAGCAGAACCCAAGCTGGAGTAGAAAACAGTATATATAGTTTCACTCCGTTTCTAGGTAACTCAAGCATACTTCAACAAGGCACAACGAGGAATCAATTCACCGGTCCAAGCTGGACAAAAGTTGACTTAAAGATTTCTCAAGAATTACCAGGTATGCGTGATGGCGACAGAGCGCAAGTATTTATGGTCATTGATAACCTAACTAATTTAGTTAATGATAAATGGGGTGTTCTTGAGCAACCTGGTTTCCCTCGTACATTGGTGGAGGGACAACCATTCTCAACTAGTTTCGATGCCTCAGCATATGAAATTAGATTTGGTGCTAATTATAACTTTTAGTTAAGTGTAGGTCTTAAATTAGAAAATGGAGGGTTAGCCCTCCATTTTTTTTATTCAAAAATAATGTATATTTCGAAATACCCTTCAAAATTTTTCTTAACTTCTTCTGGCATTATATAACTTAGCCGTCTAAAGAAAAAGGTATGTCACACAATACCTTCGGGCACCTATTTCGGTTTACAACATGGGGCGAAAGTCACGGCCCAGCTATAGGTTGCGTTATCGACGGCTGCCCACCACTTATAAAACTATCAGAAACAGACATTCAAAAACATTTAGACAAAAGAAAACCAGGTACTTCACGTTTTGTAACTCAAAGAAGAGAGGCTGATATTGTTCAAATTTTATCGGGAGTATTTGAAGGAAAAACAACCGGTACTCCAATAAGTTTAATGATAAAAAATACAGACCAACGAAGTAAAGATTACTCAGAAATAAAATCAAGTTATCGTCCGGGTCACGCAGATATGACATATCATAATAAATATGGCATACGTGATTATAGAGGCGGTGGAAGGAGTTCTGCTCGTGAAACTGCTAATCGAGTTGCGGCTGGGGCAATTGCTAGAAAAGTATTAGGGGAAAAAATAAATATTAGAGGGGCAGTCGTACAGATTGGAGAATTAAAAGTAAATAGAGAAAAATTTAGTTGGGCTATCACAGATAGCAACCCATTCTGGTGTCCTGATCCAGATTCTATTGCAAAATGGGAAACTTATTTAGACACCACTAGAAAAGATGGAAATTCAATAGGGGCGATTATTGAAGTACATGCCTCTGGCGTTCCAGCAGGCTGGGGGGCTCCAATTTATGGAAAATTAGACTCTGATATTGCGATGGGTATGATGAGTATAAATGCAGTGAAAGGCGTTGAAATTGGTGCAGGTTTTAATTCAGCTGGACTAAGTGGAACACAAAATGCTGATGAATTAAGAATGAATAACGGAAAACCACATTTTCTAAGTAACAACTCCGGCGGAATATTAGGCGGTATTTCTAATGGGGATGATATTATCGTTCGCATAGCTATTAAACCAACATCGTCAATATTAAAAACCGTACAAAGTATTAATTCAGACGGTCAAGAAATTGATTTAAAAACAAAAGGAAGACATGATCCCTGCGTCGGCATTAGAGGTGTACCTGTAGCAGAAGCAATGTTAGCTTGTGTACTTGCAGACCATAAGCTCAGGCACAGAGGACAAATAGGTTAATTAAGGCCTATCTTTTGTTCGTAAAGGTTCTATTCCTTGTTTGCGAACTGTATTATCATATGGGTTTTCATCCGCTCTTACAAAAAACCTAATTGGAACTGACGGGAGATCAAAATCTTCTCTAAGGCCATTAATTAAATATCGTTTATAACTTTCAGGCAACTTGGTTGCTCGTGAGCACTTTAGAATAAACGTGGGGGGCCTTGTTTTAGTCTGACTTATATATTTCGGTTTGATACGCCTACCATTAACAGCTGGGGGCGGATGGCGCTGTACTTTTTCACGTAACCAGTCATTTAAATCTGATGTTTTTACTTTGGCAGACCAATTAATCTGTACACGTTCAATAGCAGGTAATAAACGATCAACACTCTTACCCGTCAATCCTGAAAACATAATTATTTCTAGCCCCCTCAACTGGGGCAATAACCTCTTAGTTTCATCACGTAGAAATTTTGAAGCTTCTGACTTGTTTTTTACTAAATCCCACTTTGACGCTCCTAAAACGAGAGCTCTACCTTCACGTTCGCATAATGCTGCTATTTGAAGGTCTTGCTTATCAAGTGGCTGAGTTGAGTCCATTAATAAAATGACAACTTGAGCAAATTTAATCGCTCTCAATGTGTCTTGCACAGAAAGTACTTCCAGTGTTTCATGAACCTTTGATTTTTTACGTAACCCAGCTGTATCATGAAATTGAACGCGGCGGCCTTGCCACATATAATCAATAGTTATAGAGTCACGAGTAATACCAGCCTCAGGTCCAACCAGAAGTCTATTTTCACCAATTAAAGTATTGATTAACGTAGATTTTCCTGCATTTGGTCGGCCCACAATAGCGATACGAACAGGTGCCTCTTCATAATCGATATTATCATCTCTAATATTAAGGTCAACGTCACGTAAAGCAAGTTCAACCGCATCATCCAACTCTCCAAAACCGATGTTATGCTCGGCAGCCACCTCTATAGGGTCCCCCATACCAAGAGAATAACCATCAGTGATACCAGCATCAGCAGCAGAACTTTCACATTTATTCGCTACTAAAAAAGTTGTCTTGTTGCTACGTCTGACATATTGTGCAAAGTTGCGATCAAGTGGAGTCACACCTTCGCGAGCATCATAAACAAATAAAACTATATCAGCATCGAGTACAGCCAACTCGGTTTGAGCACGCATTTTAGCTTCAATTTTATGGCCTTTAGCATTCTCGAATCCAGCTGTGTCCATCAGCACCATACTATGACCACGAAGCTTTGACCTAACCTCACGAATATCTCTGGTTACACCGGGAGTATCATTAACAATTGCCAACTTTTTACCCGCTAAACGATTAAATATCGTTGATTTTCCAACATTAGGTCTACCTACAATTGCAATTTTTGCAGGACGAAGCTCTCCAGACGAGTCAAAATTGGATTTAACTTCCTCAAAATTTTCAGGGTCCATAGACATGATTACAAAACTAACGGAAAGCGATAAGTTTAGCAGAATTGGTCATTACGAATACAGTTTCATTCGCAATTACTGGAGCAATAAAAACATTCCCACCAATCTTAAACTCATCAAGTATAGTTCCATCATAAGGGTTTAATGTTATTGCTTTGCCTTTTGATGACATAACCAACAATCTTTCACCTACAAGTATTGGACCAGAGTAAGAAATACGTTTTTTCTTTTTCTTTATATTTTTGTGAGAACGGAGTTGAGTAATCCATATTACCGAACCATCAATTTTAGACATACATATAATACGACCATCCGTCATAGCAAGGTAAACAAAATCTCCAGCTAGTAATGGAAAGTTTAACGAGCCAGCTGGCTGAGTCCATATTCTCTGCCCAGTTCTTAAATCAAAGGCACTAGTAACCCCTGACTGGGCTGATGCAATAACATATCCATCATCTACAACTGGTCCCGAAGCAATATCGTTAAGTGAAGCAAGGGGCGTTAATTGCCCTGCTGAAGATAAAGCATCCTGCCAAAGAACACTACCATTTTGCACTCTTAATGCGATTAACTCACCAGAAGCAAAGCCAGAAATAACTGTATCTCCAACGACAGCAGGGCTTGGAGCAGTCAGCATCCTAGCGCTTTCAACTATTCCTTGATATGTCCAGATGACTTCTCCGGTTTCAGCGTTGAACGCAAATAATTCGTTATCATCCGAGACAGCAAACACACGCCCGCCAGCAGCAGTGGGGGCAGAGTGCATTGGAGTTCTTGTAATGGTACGCCATACCTCTTCCCCAGTCTTGGAGTCTAGGCTACTCACCACACCCAATCCTGATGTAACAAATAACTTTCCATTTTCGACAGCTATCCCACCACCTACAGACTCTTTATCTGTTCCTGATCCGTCAAGGATTGAAAGAGGATCTCGAACACGTTCTACAATGCCAACTCTTCCTATGCGTGTTCTTTGACGTTCCCTTAAGGCTACCTTATAACTCCATAACTTAGTTCCTGAAATAACATCCATGGCAGTAATTAAGTTATTTCCATCCATAGTATATATTAAGCCATCATCTGTAACAGGGGGAGCGACAACTCTTCCTTTTCGGTTAGAGCCCTTACCTGTGCTTTTAGACCAAATTTTTCTGAAGCTCCCTTTTGCATCAGTATGTTGTAAAGCATGTGCTGCGTTACCACCCACTTGAGGCCAATTAACATTTGCGTAGGCAGGAGGCAAAACAATTTGTTCTGGCTTAATAGTTTCTGACTCTTTCAAAGTCTCATTTAATTCCAAAATAGAAATTCGGTCAGTTTCACCTGCAACTTTACCTTGAGCTTCCTTGGATTTTTCATCGGATCTATCAAACGGGTTAATTGAGCCTACGGCGTCACCTATTCCACTTATAGTGGAACAACCACTCAACAGTAGGGCTGAAATTATACAGAAAAGATATTTCATCAATTTAATTTCCATCAGGTTTCTCAGTTGTTATAGAGCCAGAATTATTCTCAGTTTCAGCTCCATCACTGTTAATTACGTTTGCCTTCATTAGACTAAGGCTTTGCTTGGCTCTATCCCTAATATTTGGTGGAACACCCGGAATAAATTCTAGATAACTAAATTGCTCTCGGGCCACGTTTTTATCACCAGAAGCAAATGCCGATAATCCTAGTAGCTCTCGAGCTAAAAACTCATAGGGTGCATCCTTTTGCGCCAGAGGCCCTAATCGATTTATAACATCTGAATATTGCCCTTCACTTGCAAGTATATAAGCCGCTTTGATTTCTGCTAATTGCGAATGCCTAGGTAAACTAAATTTAGTGGATGCACTATCGAACAGACGGACAGCTTCAATATTATTTCCAGACTCAAGCTGAAGAGCTGCAGCGCGCATAAGGGCAAGACCTGAATAACCGGAAGGGGCTTCTTCAGACAGAGATAAAAAATCTGAAATTGCGGTTAAAGTTTCCCCTGCAGCAGCTTTATCCGATGCAGAAACATAACTTGCCGACGTTGCTCTTGCTGCTTTGTCCTCTGAATATTTACGAAATTCGATAATGCCCGCTATAATGACAACGATAATGATGATCGATAATAAAATAGGCCCATAGCGCCTGAGAAGTCGATTGTACTCATCCTTGCGTAGTTCTTCTTCAACTTCATTGATAAAATCAACCACTAAAAAACCTTTTGAAAATTGCAAAATGAATTTCTGCTAAAAAACAACATATCTCTCAAGTGATACTTTCGCAACAGCTAACGTGATAACAGTATATTATTTTTAAAAAAAGTCTTATTTATGTTTAAATTTATAAGTATTTTCTTCGGCTGGAAAAGTTCTATTACCTACCTGCTCTGCATAGTCTTTGACAGCACCTTCCACCAAGCCCTTCATATCTGCAAATTTTTTCACAAACTTAGGTACGCGGTCAAATTGCCCTAGCATATCAGGTGTAACTAGAATCTGACCATCGCATTTTTCAGAAGCACCAATACCAATAGTAGGAATTTTAACTGACTTTGTAACCTTTTCTGCTATCTCAGCTGACGTACCCTCCACAACTACTGCGAAAGACCCTGCATTAGCTGCAGCTATTGCATTAGCAATGATTTCATCTTCTACTACTTTTCTTCTTCCACGAGCGCGGAAGCCTCCTAGTACATTCATACTTTGAGGTCGAAGTCCTACATGACTCATAACAGGAATTCCCCTCTCGACGAGATAACTAATTGTTTCAGCTGCATATGACCCGCTCTCAATTTTAACAGCATTGCATCCTGTTTCCATCATAACCCTAGAGGCACTACGAAATGCTGTTTCAACACTGTCCTCATAAGAACCAAAGGGTAAGTCCACTACAACGAGAGCCTTTTGTGATCCACGCATTACGGCTTGACCATGCAAAATCATCATATCAAGAGTTACACCAACAGTGGTTGTAAATCCGTGTACTACCATACCTACGCTATCACCAACTAACAGTATATCGCAGAATTCATCTAAAATATTTGCTGTTGGAGCATCATAAGCCGTCAAACAAACAATTGGTTTGCCGTTTTTCCTCTCTGTAATTTGAGGCGCAGTTATTCTTTTAACACTTGTCTGAGCTGACATTAGAACTCCTATAGCTAGAGCTTCATATGAAGTATGAATTACAAATCAGCAAGCTGTTCCCTAGGGAAATCAAAAACTAACTTGTTTGGACTTTTTAAAAATTCAATAGAGTTTTTTGCCAACGGCATTATAGATTTTAGATGATAATTGCAGAGAGATATCATATTTTCTGTATTTTCATCCCCAGCAATCGCGCCATTTACAACTGCTTTCATGATAAAAGCACCAGATATCACGCTTGCAACAATGTTTAAATAAGGCGTAGCAGCAGATAATGCGTCAATTTCATCTGCTTGGAGCATAATATCAGTAGCAAGCTCTAATGTTTGAATGCCCTCCTTTAGTGATAATGAACATTCTGTTAAATCAAGTGAAGACGTATTTGCTAGATTATAGATTTTTTTTAAGTCTACCATTAAAGCATTCATACCTGAACCGCCATCCCGCCTTAATTTCCTTCCCACTAAATCTATAGCTTGGATTCCGTTAGTTCCCTCATATATCGGAGCAATTCTACTATCTCTATAATGTTGCGCGGCACCCGTCTCTTCAACAAAACCCATTCCTCCGTGAACTTGAACGCCCAAAGAGCTAACTTCAACACCAATATCAGATCCATATGCCTTAGCTATAGGCGTGAGCAAAGCTTCACGGATATGAGCTTCTTTTCTGATGTTTTCATCACTTGAATGACTTGCTATGTCCCCAGCAGCAGCAGCAGCAAGACATATCGCCCTAGCACTTAATAACTTGACCTTCATATCTATTAAACTTCTTCGTACATCGGGGTGTCCATTAATTGACTCAATACCAGTGATAGTTCGTCCCTGCACTCTATCGTTTGAATATTGTAATGCAGCTTGGTATGCTCTCTCACCAATCGCAACACCTTGAACTCCTACAAATAAGCGAGCCTCATTCATCATAGTAAACATACAGGAAAGGCCTTGGTTTTCCTCCCCAACAAGCCAACCCTTAGCAGCACTAAACTCCATCACACATGTAGGGGATCCGTGAATGCCTAATTTATGCTCAAGCCCAATAGCAGAAAAGCTATTTCTAGAACCTAATTCTCCATTATCATTCACCATAAACTTAGGGCACAAAAATAAAGATATACCTTTCGATCCCTCTGGAGCATCAGGTAAACGAGCTAATACTAAATGAATTATATTATCAGCTACATCATGATCACCCCATGTGATGTAAATTTTTTGACCCGTTATCGAGTACGTTCCATCTCCATTATCCACAGCCTTTGTTCTAACGGGGCCTAAATCAGATCCAGCTTGAGGTTCAGTTAGGCACATAGCTCCTGTCCATTCACCACAAATCATTTTTGGCAAATATATATCTCTGATAGGTTTATCAGCATGAGCCAATATGGCCTTTGCTGCACTAGAAGTTAACATAGGACATAATCCAAGAGCCATGTTTGCAGCATAAAACATTTCATCCGTGCCAACTTTAACAACTTGAGGCAAGCCCATTCCGCCAACTTCAGAGGGAGTTGCTATTGAAAGCCATTCAGCATCAACAAAATCTTTGTACGCCTGTTTGAAACCAGGAGTAGTTATTACCTGCCCATCTATTAACTTTGCTGGGTTTTGATCGCCAGCCCAATTCAAAGGCGCCCATTTATTCTGTGAAAACTTTGATGCCGCCAAAAGAACGTCACCTATCAGCTCCATATTAATCCCTTCGAATGTAGGCGTACTTAATATACTATCAAGATCAATACTATGCTCGATCAGGTATTGTATTAACTTAATTGGTGGAGTGAATGACATTTTTTCCTCTTATTAAACCTCTATATGACACATAAAGAATTTAAAAATATAGTACCATTTTGCCGCGTTATATTTTAATACTTATTATTTTTAATAGTTTGAGCCTTTCAATAATATAATCACAATGATAGTAAATATATCAAATTAAGGAAGTCCATGCGTATAGCGATAATATTTTTTTGTATATTTATACTAATATCTTGTAACAATACAGACAAGAAAACAAATATAAATGAAAAACAGCCTACATTATCTGCAGAAAAATCTGTAAATAAAATATCATTATCACCATTTGAGCGCGGAAGAATAATCTATAAGCGCTGCAGAGCCTGTCACTCATTAGATATAGAAGGAAAGAATAAGGTTGGACCAAACCTTTGGAATATTTACGGGACAACCGCAGGAAATAAACCTAACTTTAATTACTCTAAAGCTATGGGCAACTCAAACGTAATTTGGGACGATGAAACCTTAAACGCCTATATACAGAAACCTAATGAATTTATGGAAGGTACCAGAATGAGCTTTGTAGGAATCAGAAAACAAGAAGATAGAACTGCTTTACTCATTTACCTAAAAGCAATGACAACACCAGGTATCAAATAAAACATAAATTTTTTAAAATTTGGAGTAATAGTGATCAAAGAAAAAAAATTCGAAAAATTAGCTTTTGTTAGTACTGCTAGAAAAGAAGCAAAGTCTGCTCGTGATTCATTAATAGAAAAGTACGGCAATCATGATGCAGCTAACGCTGATGCTATAGTAGCTCTTGGTGGAGATGGGTTTATGCTGCGTACTCTCAGAAGATATATGACATTGATTCGAAGAGGACTACCCGTTTATGGAATGAACAAAGGAACTATTGGTTTCTTGATGAATGAATTCAATGAAGATGACTTAATTTCTCGATTATCTGCAGCAGAACCCACCACAGTTAAGCCGTTAAAAATGATAGCCAAAGGAGCAGGAGGAACATTTGAGGAGTTAGCCTTTAATGAAGTTTCACTCTATCGGCAAACTCAACAAGCTGCCCACATAAGAATAAAAGTTGATAAAAAAATACGCTTAGAATGCTTGATTGCGGACGGGGTTTTACTTGCAACTCCTACTGGATCAACTGCTTATAACCTTTCTGCTCATGGACCAGTAGTGCCTCAAGCAGCCCATATTTTGGCGCTAACACCCATTAGCGCATTTAGACCCAGAAGATGGCGGGGCGCTCTTTTAAATGCTGATAGAAATGTGGAATTTGAAGTTTTAGATGCTGAAAAAAGACCCGTAGCTGCTTCAGCAGATAATATGGAAATTCGCAATATAACTCATGTTGAAATCTCACAAGATAAAGAAACATCTTTAACTTTATTGTTCGATAAAGAGCAGGGTTTAAGTGAAAAAATATTGAGGGAACAATTTTCAGTATAGCTTATTGATTTATACCATTGTTCAAATAAGTTAACTGCATAAATTAGAATGGTACCGCTTCTCAGGCTCGAACTGAGGACCTCTGGTTCCACAAACCAGCGCTCTAACCAACTGAGCTAAAGCGGCACAATGGTCGTAAGGCCATCTAGACCAAGCTGAGCAAGTCTTCAAGTATCTAATAGCATTTAAACTATAAATAATTTTGAATTAAAAATTAAAATTATATTGTAATACCAAATGATTTATTGGTTTTTTATATGAGTTTGACTATATCTAAAGTATGGTAATCAAACTTATACATACAGGTATAGTAAATTTAATTGCTGTTACTTATATATTTAGTTCTCCAACATCATACTCCCAAGACCTGACAAAGTACGAAACAAGCCAAAATGCTATTAATTTTCTTGGTGAAGACTTTATGAAAAGCTCTAATCATCAAGTTAATCCCAAAGCTACTAAAATTGGATATATGCTTGAATATGAAATTATAAATAATAATAAATCAAAAAAGATTTTAGGTACAAAGCAAGCTAAAATCCATATTCAGGAAATACAAGCAACCGAAGTATTACGGAACCGCTCTACAGGGTTAGCTATCCTAGATTCAGCAAAAAATCGTACAACAAACTTAATAGAAACTCCCGTACGCGTCGTTAAAAATATTAGCAAACTTGGAAGCAAAGTGAAAAACTTTGAAGACCTTGTAATGTTCATTCCAAAACATAGTTCAAATACCATTTTTCAACTAGCTAAAGGTTTTGAGGAATTTGGGGTTACAATTATTAGAATTAGTAAAGGTGCAGCCAGTACAAAATGCTCAGGGTATACTTGCGTAAAAAAGGCAGGAACCGATATATGGTCAGGCTTTAACTCTCTGGCAGGTAAACATAATGCTTCACGAAGACTGCATTCTGAATTTAATACAGACCCAGAAACAAATAATAAAGTATATAGAAAGCAAATAGACCGTCTCGCTTATGCTAATGCATACACAGGAACAACCATTAAACTTGGTGCCGGACAGGCAGGCATAGATTACTTAAGTGATGCTTTTATGGGTGTTGGTTATTATAATAATGCTGAATTTATAGTCAGCTATGAGGATGCTCACAGGCAAAGAAACAATGAAAAAGAAATTTTAAAGGGATGGGGGGCTGATACGAACCTAGTGAACTTTTTTTATAAAAATAAAACTTACACAAAAAAATATCGAAGGAGGCTTTTTAAGTCGCTTGATACAATAACTGACAAGAAATTCGCATTGAAATTATTTAGCGCAGCAGCCAAAGAAAATAACCGCACAATTGCTATGAGTAAATTAAGAACTATCGAACATATAGCTTATCTAACATCTAATAGAGATATCGTTAAATATGAAGGAAGCTCAGAGCTTCCGTTTATAGTTGAAAAAAATGGTTCAAGCACGTTAGTTATTTATGCTGACCACATTCATTGGACTAAAAAGTTTAGTTCACAAATAACTGCCTTCGCAAATATTCAACAGCTTACAAATATAGATATATTGGGATATTCAAGTTTAGGTTTTAAAAAAGAAGCTAAAATACGCGATATCATTGTGAATGAGCTTAATCAATAATTACAAAATTTCATTTTTGAAAAGAATAAAAGTCACTACCGAGTTGCATAATATTTGTAAGTTCATCAAGTGCGGAGAAGCTTTCATACATTAAATTAATATCGCGCAAGTCATTTGGGCTTATTTCTTTTCGATAGTGTTTAATTATCCATAATTTTAAATCACTATATAGGTTTTCAGTTAATATATTTTTATTATTTATCAATTTTTTTTCTTCTGATTCCAATGGAACAGCTAACCTCAAACAGGCAGGCCCTCCTCCATTTTGCATAGATTGTCGTACATCTACATAATAAACATCTTTTATAGTATTATTTCTGGCTACTAAATTTTCACAAAAACTTTCGACCTTTGCATTTTTCTTAACTTCAAGCGGAGCTATAAGGGTTAAATATTCTTGATCAGGAAGCTTTACCAGCATAGAGTTAAATAAGTATGTTTCAATAGCATCCCGTAGAGGTATTACAGACTCCTTTACCTCAATAAAAATAGGCTCAAAAATTCCATAAGCAGCCTTTCTGATGTCGGATTGAAGCTTACCAATATCTTCAAATGCTAATTCATGATAAAATAAAGTATTCATTGCTCCAACACAGACCACATCATTGTGAAATGCACCTGCATTAATAGCTATTTTTGATTGCTTTGCATAAACTGTGCGTGATGTGTCTAATCTATGGTTACGCATGATTGTCTGACTAGCTTGATGTGTTTGCCTTGCTGGGTAAGCTAAATTAGATTTTGTATATCCATCGCGTCCATAAACAAATAATTCTATCCCTTTTTTAGACTTTTCTCCACATAACCTTACATGATTTGCTGCACCTTCATCTGCAAGAAAAGGATGGCTAAAAAGAGCTTTATGAACATTGGCAAAAGGAAAAGCTTTCTTTAAAGATTTATAAGTTTGATTACTTTCAATTGACCTGTGAAACATTTCTGACATATTTGCTACTGTGAAATGAAGTTGCTTATCGGCACAATCAAATGAAGGACTTACTGTAGCAGAGTTAGCTGCCCACATAGGACTTGCTGAAAAACAGTTAATCATTAAATTCGGTGATTGCTTCCAAGCAGAATCGAAAATTTCTTTGTCATTTCCATAAAATCCCAAACTACGTACTAGTGGTAAATATGGCCTTTGGTGTGGAGGTAAAACTCCCTGAAACAAGCCAAGGTCTACCATTTTTTTCATTTTTTCTAATCCCTGCAATGCAGCGGCTTGGGGGTTCGAAGTAAGTCCCGTATTAGAAAATGAAGCTAAATTTCCAAATGATAGTCCTGCATAATTATGCGTTGATCCAATAAGACCATCAAAGTTTGCAACAGTAACCATTTCACCTCAAACCTTTAAATTCTAATATTGATGGTTTATTGGATATCTGGCTAGCCATTGGCCAAGCACAAAAGTCCGCAGAATAATAAGCCCCTGGGTTATGATTACCAGAAAAACCTGGGCCTCCAAAAGGTAAAAAACTAGCTGCTCCAGTTGTCGGTCTATTAAAGTTAACAATTCCTGCTCTCACGTTATTGCGAAAGGTCTCCCATAAATCTTTATTATTAGAAATAAGCCCTGCTGCTAATCCAAAATTCGTATTATTTGCTTCATATATTGCTCTACCCCAATCAGGAACACGAACAACCTGTAAAACTGGACCAAATATCTCTTTATCTATTTTTTTAGTATCAGTCACATCAATAAAAGCGGGGGTAACAAAAGCACTACCTAGTTCAGAAATGCTAGAGGCTCTTATAACTTTCCCATTAAGGGAATTAGCATCTTCAACTATTTTACTGGCAGCATCTTGATTTATTACTGGACCCATGGAAGCTTCTATATTCCATTTATTTATAGTAATTCGATCCATTGCATCCATGGTTGATTCTACAATAAGTTGACCCTTATCATTGTCAGGCACTATTAACCTTCTAGCACAAGTACAACGTTGGCCAGAAGTTATGAAAGCTGATTGTATAATTATGCTAGCAGCCTCTTTAGCATTATCTACATCCCAGGCAATAATAGGATTATTACCACCCATCTCTAATGCCAGAATCACCTCTGGTTTTCCGCCGAATTTCTTATGAATCATTCTTCCAGATTCTGCTGAACCTGTAAATAAAACACCTGACAAATCTGGCTGATCTAACATTAGTTTACCTACGGCTCCAGAACCCTGAACCATATTTATAACACCTTTTGGAAAACCTGCCTTTTCATATAATTTAATGAGCGCCTCACCAACTGCAGGTGTTTGATCACTGGGTTTAAAAACTATTGTATTTCCAGCAATTAATGCGGGTAATATTTGTCCATTAGGTAAGTGAGCGGGGAAATTATATGGACCAAGAACAGCAAATACACCGTGAGATTTATGTCGCAAAGCAGCACTCCCAAATGGTGTATTTCTGTTAACTTTCCCAGTTCTATCAAGGTAAGAAGTTAAGGATACGTCGACTTTGTTGGGCAGAGCAGATGCTTCACCTTTTGAATCCCAAAGTTGTTTGCCTGTTTCCTTTGAAATTAATTCAGAAATTTCATGGTTAGCCTCAAGTGCAAGGTTTTTAAATTTTAAAATAATCTCCTTACGCGAGACAAATGACATATTACTCCAGACTTTGTGTGCTGACTTAGCTGCATCGAATGCTGCATTAATTTCTGTGCTTGAAGCTGAATTTCCTTCCCATAATTCTGTGCCGTCAGATGGGTTTATTGATTTAAAAAGGTTGCCAGTGCCCTCAAACCATTGACCATTTATAAATAAAGATTTTTTCATTTCTTAATCCATAATCGAGCAGTGCCAGTATTTTTAATTTTAAGGCATTCCATTTTGTCAGCGTTAATACAATAATTACTACCAACTCTCATTACATCAATTAAAGCACATCGAAATTCTGTTAAAGAGTTATTACTAATTAAAGCTTGTATATTATAATTTTTATCAGACGATTCAGTTCGTAACTTTACCAAAAAGCTTTCATTTAGAGTTCGCATATCTTTCTTTAAAACAGCCATAGTTGGCCCTGCATCAAAAATATCTACCGTATTATCATATCTAAAACCCTCAGACTCGAGATAGCGTTTTGCTCCAATACCTTTTGGATGAGTTTTACCAATAACATTTTGAGCACTTTCAGGAAGCAGTGCAACGTAGATGGGATGTTTTGGCATTAATTCGACAATAAACCGACTATCCTTACCTGCAGAAAACTCATCAGCACTCTGAAAGTCCATACGGAAAAACTTTTTTCCAATTGCATCCCAAAATGGGGACTCGCCATTTTCAGATACTTGGCCACGTAGTTCTGAAATAATTTTACTTCCGAAGCGCGCCTCATCTGCGGCAATAAGCATGAATCTTGCCTTAGAAATGAGCATACCCGCTCCTTTTCCTCGATACTCACTCTTAATAAATAATGAAGCGACTTCCGAAGAACCTGCATACTCATTAACGAGAACAAGAACTGCCATATCGAAACGCGAACCAGTAACAGATGATTTCTGGGCTAACTGTAAGATTCTAAAATTGAAAAAAGGGTCTATTACGCCTATGTTAGTTTTAATTGAACTTATTCCAATAACTTCGTTCGTAGTGGTATCTTCAGCAACTAAAATATATAGATGGTTGGGCAATCTATTTTTTATATCAGAAAAACTTTTTATTGAATGCTGTATTCGCGCTTTATGCACTTCTTTATTTACAGCTAAGGATGTAAATCCTGGCCCCGCTAGTCTGGATAAGTCACAAATATCGTCAAGGTCACTTGCACATACAGGACGTACAATTAACATTTTTTAACTAGTTTTTTAGCTTTTATAGCATCAAATTCTCCGCTAGCAATTTTGAGAAGAATAAGACATGATAATCTAGCTCTTTCTGTCAAAGAATTGATTTTCATATACTCTCTATCAGAATGAATTTCACCGCCAATTACTCCAAGTGTGTCAACATTTGGGCAGCCAGATGCCCACAAATTATTACCCTCACAAACTCCACCACTCGGTGACCAATTAATTTCTTGCCCTAATAGATTTCCAGCCTTTTTTACCCATGCAAAAACACTTGCGTTAGCTGGTGACATAGGTTTAGGTGGCCTAGTAAAACCACCATGAAGGTGAGCAAAAATTCCTTTTTTATCATTTATATGTGCAACTAAAATATTAATTTTATTGCTTACCCACTGCATATCTTCTTCCTCCTGCATTCTTATATTAAAATGACCTATAGAAAGATCTGGAACGATATTTGAGGGTCCCCCTCCCTCAATTTTAGCTATATTTATTGTTAAACCCTCGCGTTTTCCATTTAATTTTTCTAATCCATTTATAAACTCAGCCATTGCAACAATTGCATTCCTCCCTAAATGATGCTCCCTACCGGCATGAGCGGCACGTCCTTTTATAATCACAGTGAAATTACCACTCCCTTTTCTTGCACCAGCCAATGATCCATCTGGAAGTGATGGCTCATAAGTCAGTCCTGCATGGGATGCTCTTCCTAAGTCTTCTAGTATGGATGCTGAACCTAATGAACCAATTTCCTCATCAGGGCTAAGAAGAATATTATAGCCAATATTTTTTGAAATTGGCATGGTTTCAAAAAATTGTAAGGCAGTTTTCATCACAACAATACCACCTTTCATATCTGCAACGCCTGGCCCCTTTAAAATACCATCGCCTATAGTTTCATAGTTTTGAAAATGACTATCTACAGGAAAGACAGTATCGTAATGTCCAGTTAATACTAATTGAATCGGAGCTTTTGGACGTACTGATATTTTTAAGGCAGATTCGTAATTTACAGTTTCTATATTTCCTTTTTGATCTATTTGCTGTCCCTCTTCCAAAGTGAGTTCACTTATTTCCCCAGGAAGTGATGAAAAACTATCGGACAAACGCTCCCTCATGTCTTTTAAGCCAGAGTGATTATAACTTCCTGAATTTATACTCGACCAGTCTTTGACAATGCTTAACATTTCATGTTTGGTAGCACTAATTGCGTCTACAACACTATGCTCCGCCTTCGTTAAGCTGATATATGTCAAATTAGCACCTTGTCTTTTTTATATGTATAAATAAGTAAAAAGAAAATAAATTCTAAATCTAAAGGTTTATGGCAAAAAAAAACCCGACTTCAAAGCCGGGTCTTTATTTATTTCTTAAACCGCTTAGTTGTTCACCCCTAATGCGCTTAATGAAACCAGAACCTCGGTACGACGGTTCATTTTTTCTTTAACCCCATTGGCGGTTTCAACAGCTAATTCCGTTTCACCTCTACCATCAGACGTAATACTGTCTTCAGATATACCTCTAGAAATTAATTCAGCTTTAGTATTAGATGCACGGTGCTTAGATAACTTTAAGTTATATGCAGTGGGCCCAGAGGTATCTGTATGCCCAACAACACTAACCTTACCGATATTACAGTATTGCCCAATATCCGCTATTTTTGTGATAGCGTTAACTGTATCTTGTGATTCATGCTCGTCAAAATCATAATAAATGACTTCTTGATGACTATTTATGGAGCATAACTCGGACATATTGTTTTTTGCCTCTGAAAAAACTTGTGCAGGGCAATTAGCTTCATCATAGACAACTGAGTCATCCCAACAAGTATATGTTGGTCGAACGGGACAAGTAGATGTTTCTGGAATTATTGAGCCGTCCCAACATGTCTGCTTGGGAATTGGCTTAGCCGGGCACTCACCAGCATTGAACGTCATTGATCCATCCCAACACTGATAGTCAGGCACTGGAGCCGGTGGTGGTGGTGGTGCTTCAGGCTCATGTTTATGACCAAATAGGTACCTAAAGCCAGTCATTACTGAATGTGCACCTACATTTGATGCCTCTACAGCTAATGAAGTAATTGTATTATTGGTGTTAGCAACCCTTACGCCATTAAAATCCATACCATGTGAATCTAGATAGCGATATTGTGTGTCCCATTTGATATTTTCTGTAATTTCGTAACCCAGACCAGCTAAAAGCTGATAACCAAATGCAGTGTCGGTAGCATCAAGACTACAAGACTGACCACCCGCTATTGTAGAACGACTTCCATCGCAAACTGCGTTAACTGTGGGGGATGCTGCGTTACCATAATCATTTGCAGTAAACTTAGCATTAGCCTGAACGAGTCCAATACCTGCACCCAAATATGGCTCAAAACGGCTGTTAGTATCGAAGTTATGAATAGCATTAATCATCATAGATTTGCTTCTAAAACCAGAAGTTGTATCTTGAACGCCGCTAATTGAACCAAGATCTGTATTTAACAGTGACCCGTCAAGCTCTAAACGCCAGCTATTACCTAAATTATAACCAAGACCAAGTGATATAGCGACATCGCCTTTACTGTTCAAACCACTAGCATCGCCCGCAGTAGTATCAAGACCACCAGATAATTCAATATCAGTATGAACGCCATACCCAGCATTACCTCTGAGATACCAACCAGACTCATCATGAGCGGTTGCAAGTGATGGAATAGCCATCAAAGCAGTTGTTGCTGCTGCTATAAGAAGCCGTGACTTCATTTTATTTCCTCCGTAATGGCATAAACCATTTTCAAGTTGTGCGAATTATACGCGTAATTAAGGGTTATTTTCAATTATACCCACTTTAGTTAATTTTTCATTACAATAACTTTTATGTAATAGCTACCCTTGGATAGAACTAAATGACATTTTTTAAAAAGCTTTTTCATTACTAGTTGCTAAAATACATCACAATTAATGTGTTCAAATTTCTACGAAAATTTAATAAAAATGAAATGGTACGCCCGCACAGACTTGAACTGTGGACATCCTCATTAAAAGTGAGGCGCTCTACCAACTGAGCTACGGGCGCACAATACATGCTTTGTTTATAATAATTTCGGTATCTAGGGGCGTCCCTCACCATCGTCAAGCCCAAAATGCGTGGCAAAATGGAATTATTTAAAGGCTTTTAGGTTTGAGTGTAATTTAAACGAAAATTAGTTATGAAAGAATCAAACTCACCACTACTTATGGCTACTCGCATTCTTGACATTAAATTTTGATAATAAGCGATATTATGCCAACTTAAGATCATTGAGCCTAACAATTCACCCGAACGCACAAGGTGGTGAATATAAGCTTTTGTGTAGTTATTGCTTGCGGAACAATCAATTTTTTCATCTAGGGGCGTTTGGTCCTCACAATATTCAGCTTTTTTAATATTATATGGGCCACTATCAGTCCACACTTGTCCATGCCGGCCCGATCGGGTTGGAATAACACAATCAAACATGTCTACCCCTCGAGCGACAGCTTCCACGAGGTCTATCGGTTTGCCAACCCCCATGAGGTATCTAGGGCGGTCCGAAGGTAGGTTTGGAATAGTAAAGTCAAGTGTTCTACACATATTTTCGTGCCCTTCACCCACAGCCAAACCTCCAATTGCGAAGCCACCATATCCCCCATTGAGAGTTTCTTTAACACATGCCTCTGCACTAACTCGACGTAAGTCCTCAAAATTTGAACCCTGTATTATTGCAAATAAATTTTGGCTTTGCCGCTTGCCAAATTTCTCTAAGGATCTTCTACCCCACCTTAAAGACAGTTCCATCGATTTCTTTGCTAACTCATGGGATATTGGATAATCTGTACACTCATCAAGCTGCATGCATATATCAGCACCTAGCAAATCAGCTTGTATTTCAATGGATCTTTCTGGTGAGAGCAAATGCTTAGAACCATCTAAGTGACTTTGAAATTCAACACCTTTTTCTGTCATTTTTCTAAGTTTAGAAAGTGACCAAACTTGAAATCCACCAGAGTCAGTCAAAATAGGTCCGTTCCAGCAAGAAAACTTATGCAATCCACCTAATTTTTTTACTCTCTCAGCCCCAGGTCTGAGCATTAAGTGATAGGTATTTCCCAATATTATATCCGAGCCAGCAGCAGCTACCTGGTCCATATATAGACCCTTAACTGTCCCAGCCGTCCCCACAGGCATAAAGGCAGGGGTCATAATTTTTCCACGAGGTGTTTTTAGAACTCCCGATCTTGCCTCACCGTCTTTTGATAAAATATCGAATGGGAATTTGGTCATTTTAGCGTCCCTGATTTCCATAAAAGGCTCGTATCACCATAACTATAAAATCGGTATTTATTTTCTATTGCATACAAATAGGCAAATCTCATATTTTTTAATCCAGACAGAGCACTTACAAGCATAAATAAAGTAGATCTGGGTAAATGAAAATTTGTCATAAGTCCGTCTATTATCTCGAATTTAAAACCAGGAGTTATAAAAATATTTGTTTTATCGGCAAGTTTTGTTATATTACCTTTTCTTGCCGAAGACTCCAGGGCTCGTAAAGTAGTGGTACCAACTGCTATTATCCGTCGGCCCTCGGATTTAGCAGAATTTATACGTTTTGCTGTATCAGGAGGTATCTCATACGACTCAGTGTGCATATGATGGTCTTTAGTATCTGAAGTTTTTACAGGTAAAAATGTTCCAGCACTTACATGCAAAGTTAGTCGTTCAATTTGAATTCCTTTTAAATTTAATTCCTTGAATAATGTATCAGTAAAATGAAGCCCTGCGGTTGGAGCAGCAACTGAACCAGAATTTTCGGAAGCATAAATAGTTTGATAGTCATCTACATCACTTTCGTCCGCAGGTCGTTTACGTGAAATATATGGAGGTATAGGAGGTTTTCCAAACTTATCTATTGCTTTTTTCAGCGTAATGCCACTCAGATTAAATCTAAGCCCTACATCGCCATTTTGTAATTTATCATAAACCACGGCATAAAAATCATCAGAAAAGTATACGATATCATCAATTTTCAGCCTTTTAGCTGGACGAATGAATGCACGCCATTCATTCTTAGACACTGGTGCATGAAGATTAATATTAAGGTTAACATCCCCCCCTCCACCATACTCACGTGCTTTTCTAGTTCCATTAAGGGCAGCATGAAGAACTCTCGTTTCATTTATTACTAGCACATCACCTCTTACCAGCAAGTTTGGTAAGTCTTTGACACAGTAATCAAGCAGTTCACCCTTGCTAGAAACTTGTAATAGTTTTGCACTATCTTTTGGTGAAACTGGCCTAAGAGCTATGCATTCCTCAGGTAAATCAAAATCAAAATCACTAACTTTCATACAATTGATTTTTTCTTTGAATAATAAACTACAAATAAAGTTAAGTAATTAAAGGACGGTCGCCTTTGTTATTTTTCCTGGATATCTAGGTGGCTCGCCTTTTGGAAGGGCATGAATAAGGTCCATTCCACTTTCAACTTCTCCCCAGACGGTATATTGCCCGTCCAAGAAAGTTGCATCATCTAAGCAGATAAAAAATTGACTGGACGCCGAATTTGGGTTTTGCGATCTAGCCATAGAGCAAACACCTTCAATATGAGGGTGTTTCGAAAATTCAGCCGGTATATTATCCTTAGCCCCGCCCATACCTGTTCCGTTAGGGCAACCACCTTGTGCCATAAAACCATCGATAACTCTATGAAATGTGAGACCGTCATAAAAACCTTCTCTAGCAAGTCTTGTGATTTGTTCGACATGCTTTGGAGCTAAATCAGGTCGTAATAAAATAGTTACTTCTCCACCTTTTCCATCATTGGCATCGATATTTAATATAAGTTTTTCAGTCATTGTTTTTCCTGTTTTATACGGGTTGGAATTCGAATATCACAAACGTCGGGGGTTGATCCTTCAGTTTCTTTGAGATTACTTAAATAATTTTCAAAAAATATGCTATTTGTTTTTAAAATTTGAAAGTTTACTCTTTCACTATCAGGAACATCCGAAGCTAGACGAACCTTCTTCATGATATCAGGAATAAAACTAGCGTTATCACTTTTTGAGCCCACCTTGATTTTTGTCAAATACTCATGACCAATTAATGTATTACCCCAAATTGAATATTTTGCATTTAAATGGTCTGCAATATCACGCATCAAAAAAAACTGGCTGTTGGCGGTATTTGGCTCTGTGCTACGAGCCATAGATGTTACGCCCTTACAGTGTAAACCATAAGCCGATACCATGCCGTCTCTAGTAAACATGGCCTGAACAATAGGCTGAGTAGCTACTGGTAAAGCTTTATAAAATCCGACTGGTATTTTTTTTGATCCTAATTGCTTTGAACCCGTTAATGAAACGGGCATTAAATCTGATCTTCTAAAAGTAAATTCACCTACTAAGTCAGGCAAATCTGAACCACCCGTACCATCGCCCCTTGGGTCGCCGGTTTGATTCATAAACCCTTCAACAACTCTGTGAAAGGCAATGTAATCATAAAAGTTCTGACGAGTTAGCTCCTTGATGCGCGCTACATGGTTAGGTGCTATATCTGGGTACAGCTCTATTATGATTCTACCATACTCAAGATCTACATATAATATGTTCTCCGGGTTTGGGGTTCGCCATGCTTCGTCAGGAATGTCTTGATTATTGAAAATAACTGAAACTTCTGTATTTTCTGTTATTGAATCAGCAGAACCAGCCGCGGGATAAACGAAAATTAAAAATAAAAATAATAAACTTATGTATTTAGTCATGTAAACTTATCTTTCAGACGGAATTCTACCTCTGGTGTCACAAACTGTGAAACATTTCCCCCAAGCCTAGCTATTTCTTTTACCAATCTAGAAGCAATCGTTTGATATTGAGGATCAGCCATTAAAAATACAGTTTCGATATTAGGATTTAAACGATCATTCATTCCTGCCATTTGAAATTCATATTCAAAGTCAGATACAGCCCTTAAACCACGTACTATCATAGTAGCACCCACTTGTTCAGTGTAATGAATTAATAAGCCCTCAAAAGGCTTCACCTCGACTTCTATTCTTTCGCGAAATGGTGATACCACATTTTCAATCATTTCGACGCGTTCGTCTAATGAGAATAAAGGGTTTTTATTACGATTTATAGCAACAGCGACAACCAACTTATCACACAACGAACTAGCTCTTTTTAGAATGTCCAAGTGACCAAGTGTCATAGGGTCAAAGGTTCCTGGATAAAGTGCTATTCTTTTTGTCATAAATATGAACTTACAGGTTAGATATATTAAAATCTAGATAGAATTAAAGCAAAATGGACTAAATTTAAACTCTTGGTCTTAAAGTTACTATTTCTTCTGCTAACGTTGGGTGAACAGCACAAGTGTTATCAAAATCAGTCTTTGTTAAGCCAGCTTTTACACAAATACCTAGAATTTGAATAATTTCCGGACTGTCATCCCCAATCATATGGATTCCAATAATTTTTTCACCTGTTGCTTCAGTTATTAATTTTATAAAACACTTCTCTTCCTTTCCGCTAAGAATATTCTTCATTGGACGAAAGGTTGTTTCATAAACTATAATATTATCACCATAGACCTCTCTTGCCTGGGCCTCATTCAAACCTACCACCCCAATGGGAGGACGCGTAAAAACAGCACTTGCTATATTTCTGTGGTCATATTCTAGTGGTTTTGACCCATAAATAGTTTCGACAAATGCCTGTGCCTCCCGAATAGCCACTGGAGTTAAGTTTATTCGATTAGTTACGTCGCCAACTGCATATATATTTTCAGCATTAGTTTTAGAAAATTCATCTACAATAATGCTTCCTAGGGTATCAGTTTTTACACCCACCCTCTCGAGTCCTAACTTTGAGGTGTAGGGTCGGCGTCCAGTCGCCATGAATACCAAGTCAGCAGTAATTATACTACCATCATCAAAATGCGTGACGTAAGAATTACCATCTACATTAATTTTTATGGGTGAAATATTAAAGCGAACGTCAATACCATTAGCTTTCTGATGACTTCCTACATGACGTCGAATATCTTCATCAAAACCATTTAGTAAATGTTCACCTCTATATGCCTGGGTAGTTTTCACCCCAAGCCCGGAAAAAATGCTTGCAAATTCCGAGGCTATATAACCACCACCTATTATCAAAATCGACGACGGTAATCTCTCAAGAACAAAGGCATCATCAGAAATTATTGCATGTTCTACGCCTGGTATATCAGGAGACCAGGGCTGACCACCAACAGCAATCAGTATTCTATTAGCGGAAATTTTTTTCTTACTTGATGTTAACATCACTGTATTTTTATCAATAAACTCAGCACGTTCGTTATATACATCTGCACCATTTTTTTTTAAAATATTAGAATAGATGTTTGATAAACGATCCACCTCTTTTTGAATGGAGTCTCTTAACTTTTCCCAGTTAAAATCTAAATTTTCATATGACCACCCATACTTTCTGCTTGATTCAATAGAAGAGCCGTATTCCGCTCCGTAAACTAAATATTTTTTTGGTACACATCCTCTAACTACGCAGGTCCCCCCTGGTTTACTTTCTTCGGCAACCGCCACTTTCTTCCCCATTTGCGCAGCTAGCCTAGCAGCGCGAACACCTCCAGAACCTGCACCTATTACAAAGAGATCATAATCAAATTTTGACATTGGTATTTTATTCCTTAGTTTTTTCCATAACTTTGGCATGGTTTTCAAAGCCTACAATAATTATACTTGCAAGATCTACGAATAGGCCATGTTCCATTACACCAGGAATTTTTGATAACAGCAAAGCTGTTTCCGCAGGGTCTGGGATTTTTTTACAATTACAATCAAGTAAAAAATGACCACCATCAGTTATTAATGGACCACCGCCATTTATGTTTTGCCTCAAAACAGTTACGGCACTTTCACAACCACTGTTAACTAATGCATTATATATTTTTTCAGCAGTGAGAGGCATTGCAAAAGGATCTACTTCAATTGGCAATGGATATTCGCCTAAAATATCAACAATCTTACTTTCATCTGCTATCACAATCATTTTATCAGAGGCATGAGCGATTATTTTTTCTCGAAGCAAACAAGCACCTCCACCCTTAATAAGTGAAAATCCTGGGTCAACCTCATCAGCTCCATCAATTGTCAATTGAATACTACTTACTTTATCTGGCTCAATTAAAGGTATTCCATTTTCAATTGCTACAGCCTCTGTCCGTTTTGATGTTGGAACCCCTATAATTTTCATTCCATCTGCTACTAGCAAACCTAAATGCTTTATGAATATCTCTGCTGTAGAACCCGATCCTAAGCCTAAGGTCATCCCATCTTCAATATACTCTAGTGCAGCAAGAGCAGCGTTTTCCTTAGTGATTAGCATTAGTTACTTTTCTTTCTTTTTATTTGTGCTTCTCGGAATCTATGCGCCCAATCTATTTTAATGACTTGCTTTGCCCTTGCTAAAGCGAGTGAACCTGAGGGTACATCGTCAGTTATTACACCTCCGCTTCCTAAAAATGCCTGGTCACCAATTTTTATTGGTGCAACTAAAGATGAATTAGTACCAACAAAAACATTTTTTCCTATTATGGTTTTATACTTTTTGTAACCATCATAGTTACATGTTATTGTTCCGGCACCTATATTACAGTTTTCACCAATTTCTGCATCACCTATATATGACAAGTGATTGACCTTAGTTCCTTCATTTATTTGAACATTCTTAGTTTCAACAAAATTTCCTACTTTGGTATTCTTGCCCAAAACGGAACCCCGTCGAAGTCTTGCAAAGGGGCCTACTTTGGATCCTTCTGATATAAATGACCCTTCGATATCACAAAAAGGATAAATAATTGCTCCTGTAGAAACCTTAACATCAAGCCCAAATACAACGTTTGCAGCTATATCTGCATCTCTTTCAATAATTGTATCATACGAGAAATAAACCGACGATGGGTCTCGCAAAGTAACGCCTGCCTCCATTGCATTATTTCTCATTAGGGCTTGGAAAGACTTTTCGGCTAAGGCTAGGTCTTTTCTTGAATTAACACCTAAAACCTCATGCTGAGGGGCCATAACAAAAGTTGAGACCTTTCCCTCTTCAGACATAATTTTTATCATATCAGTAAGGTAATATTCACCCTTGATATTATCATTATTAATTTTTTTGAGGGTTTCATGAATTTCCTCTGAGGAAAATGCTATTATACCGCTATTACAGAGGCTTATTGAAAGTTGATCAGGGCTAGCCTCTTTAGCTTCAACAATCGCAGTTAACCTATCCCCCTCAGTTATCAACCTTCCATAACTATTCGGTTCACTTGTATCAAAACCTAAAACCACAGCTGAAGATTTATTCTCGAGACTAGTAAAGACTTTTTCTAGTGTTTCTATCTGAATTAGTGGAGTATCTGCATATAAAACCACAATATTACCAGAAAAATCTCCTAGTATTTCTTCAGCTGCCATGACAGCGTTTGCTGTCCCCAGTTGTTGTTGTTGAATAGCAATGTCAAGACCAAGGTTTTTTGCAGCTTCTTTAACATCATCATTATCACTACCAACAACACATATTGCTCTTGAAACATTTGCCGCCCGAGCCAAAGATGCAGACCATGCAAGCATAGATTGACCTCCAACACAATGCAGGACCTTTGACAGCGAAGAGTTCATACGTGAGGATTTACCCGCAGCTAATATAATAGCAGCTCTCTTATGGACCATAAAGCACTCTCCTAGATGATTCGACGGCGTTGACTTATTTTAGCATTAAACCATGATAACTAAGAACGCGATTCTATTTATAGGAAATATATGAAAAATCTTCAAAATATTTCCATTTGCTTTGACCTTGACGGAACTCTTATAGATACTGCACCGGATCTTATCAGGGTTCTAAATGAGGTTATAGCACTTGAGAACCTACCTAAAACAAACTTTAAAGAAGCACGTAAAAATGTTGGTTACGGTGCAAGGAAATTAATTATTGAGGCACTACGGAGAGAGAAAAAAGAAGTAGGTAGTTGCCGTTTGGATCAGTTACAAGAAATATTTATGCAGTTATATGCCAAGAATATGTGTTTATTGAGCAAGCCATACCCTGGGGTTAGAGACGTTCTTAATATTTTAAAACAAAAGGGAGCAGAACTATCAATATGCACTAATAAACCAGGCTACTTAGCACGACCGTTAATTAAAGACTTATCGCTTTCAAAGTTTTTTATACGAATTGTTGGCTCAGATGACTTAATCAGGAATAAGCCATATCCAGATCATATTTGGACAGCCGCCGGTCATAGGGGTACTAAAAAAAGGATTATAATGGTAGGTGACAGTTTACCAGATGTAATATCAGCTCATAAAGCAAGAGTTCCATCTATAGTCATGCAATATGGCTACTCGACTATTCCAGCAAGAAGACTTGGAGGTGATTATATATTACAACATTTTAAAGAGCTTCCTTTGGTAATAAACAAATTAATATATTAATTGCTTAAGATGCAGGATCGCTCATTGCTTCAATATTTGCACCGGCTTTACGAATAGCATCCTCAAGTCTGTCTTCAGCTGACTTTAAGTTTTTCTTTGGGTCTTGGTAAAAAGCAGTAAATTTCATTACTTGGAGAAAAGCAGCATTTAGTAATCGACCCCAAAATTTCATAGGTCTATCAAAATCAAATAAAAGAATAACTCTCTCTTGGTCTGTATCATTCCAAACTTCATGTTCATAGGTATCATCAAATACAAAAATCTCACCCTCTTTCCAAGGTGTAATAGTATTATCTACACGAATACGACAATTCTCATAGTCTGATGGGATTATCAATCCAATATGAGACCTCAGTATACCTTTTGTAACTCCACTGTGAGCCGGTATATGGTATCCTGGTGCTAAAATCGAAAACATAGCAGTCTGAAGGTTTGGAACAGCCTCAAGCAATTTTGATGTTTTTGGAGCAAGAGATGAATTTTTTTCTAACCTTTTGCCAAATCCAAACAAAACAAAGGTTTTCCAGTTATTTTCTGTTGCCAAGCGATATTGGTCTGGTGAAATATCTTGAAAACCAGGTATAACCTCCTTAAATTTCATTACTTCCAATGCTTCCTCTTTAATATCCAGCCAATTATCTGTGAAGCTTTTAAGAAATGGAAAATATTTATTGTCAATTTTCGGGCTATCTGGAACAAATGATTGCCTAGACTGAAAGCTTGCAATTTTTCTCACAAGCTTTTTACCATTCCTTTTAACAAAAGCCCTTCTGGGGTTTTGTAAATGTTTAGGCTTTTCAATAACTTTTTTCATAATTAATCATATCTATTATAATTTTATTTGTTCACTTGAAATCTATTAATCTCAATAATTAATTTACTAACTACTTAATAGCAGCAAGTCTTTGCCTTTGCATCTGACTTCCGCCAAATAAATCCAAACAAATTTCATAATCTTCGGGCGTATCAAGTTCAGCCCAGGTTTCTCCCTTAATGTTTGTGGTATCAATTACCTTCCCTGATAGCGCTAAGCCATTTATTGCTGATAAAAACCAACTTTTTGTACCCTCTTCCATTCTCATCAAACGCTCTAACTCGTTCTTAAAAATACTTGGACCATTTTTCATAAAGCGCAACATGCCGATAGATTCACCCTGAGTTTGTTGCGGTAACAATGTTTTACCTATCGCAGTAAGCTGATGAACACTCAATGAAACCTTCATGTCATCGCCATCATAATGTTCCTTTTGGTCAATCGTTACTGATATATCTTTTGCTGGAGCGGCTAATACCCTTGTAAGTAATTCAGGGCTAAACAATGTGTCACCATTTATGAGTAGAAAGTCATTATTCATCTCTTGCCGTGCCATCCAGCAAGAAGCTAAGTTATCTGCCACCTGATAGAAAGGGTTGTAAAGAGTACTCACTTTTTCTCCGTATCCAAGTGACGATACCTCTTCTTCAACTAGGTGTGCATTAAATCCAGTTACAATAGTTATTTGTTCTATTCCTCGTTTAAACAAAGTATCAATTTGCAGGGTAAGAACAGATGATAAACCAACAGGAAGCAAACATTTTGGTAAATCAGTTGTCAAAGGCAACAGCCTTGAACCGCGCCCTGCGGAAAGTATTATAGCTTGCATTTAATTAAACCTATTTTGTAAAAATTTAATTCCAATTAACCAATTCAAAATTTTCGTCAATAGCGACTTTAGCCAGCTTTCTATCTGGATTAACAGCAACCCCCTCATCACTAAACCTTAATATATCAATATCTGAAATACTATCAGTATACATTTTAATAAAGGTTTCATTCCTATCATACGCTAGAGTATTCTCTAAAAGTTGCTTTACTCTTTCTAGTTTTTCAGAGCCATAGCAATTTTTCGATTCAAACTCTTCACTTAAAAAGTTATTTATCCATCTCATATTAGTTGCAACCCAATAATCAATCTTTAATAATTCTGCTACGGGTTTCACTATTAAGTCAACAGCTGCACTTGCTATAATTATTATGTCACCGGAAGATTTATGATAATTAAGCGCCTCAATAGCCCCTGGACGTAGACCATGAAGAACTTCATTCTTTGCAAATTCATCTGCTAGTCTTTCCATTTTAACTTTCGAATGGCCGACCATACTCCATTTCATCATACTCTGCTTAACAGATATTCTTGGAGTATAGCCAGCTTTATAACGCCACTGCGCAAAACCAGCTGATAATATTAAAGGTAGCCATATCCACGGCTTATACTTAACAGTATAAAGAACAAATCTTCCCCAAGTACCTTTTTTGGTCAATGTGTAGTCAAGATCAAATATTATAATGTTTTTCATCACCCACTCATCCAGCTTTTTGCTGGCTTCGGCAAAAACATACTATAAAATAATACAATTAAATTAAACAATATACATACCCAAGTCCAAATTCCAACTGCATAGAAACCCCATTTACCTGAATCAGGAAACAATGGTAAAAAACATATTCCTATCATGAACACAAACATATTTGGGTTTCTACGCGCAGTAATAAACCTCATGAAAGAATTAATAGGTTTCCACACATGTATGTGAAAACCATGCTTAGCTATAAAAATACCTTCAATAACTCTATCAATGACATATCCTGCTAAAATAGCCACCAAGGTAAAACTCATGTAGTCAGATTGAAGATTTTGCCAAGTAAATACTCCGCCTAAACCAACAAACCACGCCCAATACCAAAACGGTGGATGAATTAAATCTATACCATGATCATAAATATTACCCCACCATGAATAAGTCATAGTAGTTCTTGCTAACTTGCCATCTACAGTATCCAGAAATGTCATGAGCCAACCCGTCAGAAAACCTAATGCCCATGCACCAATCCAAAAATAATACAAAGCAGCGAACATTAATATAAGACCTATAGTAGTTACCATATTTGGTGAGAATCTTAAGGCAGCAAACAAACGTGTGACATGAAATGCAGGAATAGGCCAAATCCACTTAGTTACAAAATCAGTTATGCCTTTATAGGAACTTGCAAATTGTCGGCGCATAATTTCAGATGGTGGTGTTTTGTTAAGATCAAGGGCATAAGGTTGTTCTGTTTTTCTCAGCGCCTTATTATAACCATCGTCTAAATCTTCTGGTTTATACCCATCGATATTAGTTCCTGTTAAAACATCTGAATTTTTCCCAATTATTTTAAGTGCTGTCTCTTTGCCTATCCCATTAGTGCCAATAATTTTATCACCAGAAATTAATGCTATTTTATTTCCCTTAGCAAAAGCTTTAGCAAGACCGGACGATAAAATCCAATTTAACTGCAAATAAATAATCCCTGAATTAATATCTGATGTAGCCTTACTCATTGCACGCCGTTGCCATTTCAATAGAGGCATACCCCATAACTTTAATTCAGAAATTCCTATAAAATTAATCGACTTATCAACACACTCATCCAATTTTGGTTTTTTATCCTCAATAACACTTCTTAGTGTACCTTGAGTTAAATAAACTAAGATTCCCACAGATGTAATATTGCCCAGAATTGCTGCCCAACCAGGAGCCATTTTTCCGATTAAGAAACTCAGTAGTATAAAAGCGGTAATATAAACTACGACTCCTGTTCCGCGGGCGTAAATAGCCCTTTCAGGTTTATCGGCCGCATATAAAACTGGATATAATGGAGCCGCTATACCGGTTACGGCCGCTGCAAAAATTAGGAGTGAAGCAAGTGGCGCAGCCATTGCATAGTCAATAGAAAAGACCATACTTAATAAATTAGGCCCTCCAACTTTTACTATAAATGCGATCGCGAGCCCAAAACTCAGTAATGATATCGCTGTCTTTCTAACTAATCCCCATATTTTTTCAGCTTCGCCAAGGCTTATCATTTTAGCAAGCTCGGGATAAATGACCTGGTCAAGGAGCTTAAAGCCTTCAGAGAGTAATTTGGCCGCTTCTTCAGCAATTCTATAAATTGCCACCCATGTAGAACCAAACACTCCCATCACCATTAACGCAGGTAAATGTGTCGTTGAAGCAGATAATGTAGAGTCAATATTGGATTTAATCATAAATTTCCATAGTCCACTTCTGGCATTTAAAAGCGGGGACTTTGTACGTATTACTAACATTAACAAAGCACGGGACCTTAATTCTAATAGAGCCATTGCAGGCAGAAAGAAGTAAGCAGCCATTGAACCTATATACCAAGCAAGAAGAAATCCTGTGAAACCTGCATCATTATTTACTGCTATTATAACACCTAAAAATCGCGTGATAGGCATTACAAGGCCGTGAATTGCCAATATATGAAATTTATCAAACAAACGAAAGACACCGACCCCAACTCCCCTTTGCCTTAATAAAATCAAAGAACAGTAAAAAACTGCAAAATATTTAAGATTGTCCATTACATAAGGTAAGTCAGTGTTAAGTAAGCCAGGTATAGAGCTTGATAAGCTAACAAAACCAAAAAAAATGCTGATGGATATAAGGAAACCGAAAACTGCAGAAATAGCATCAATTTTTAATCCAAACTTTAATAACGCAGATATACTGCTAGCATCATTATTTTTGAGGTCATCTGTGCCATATCTAATTAGCGATTGCCATGACTGGAAAGCAGTCACTTCGGAAAAGAAAAGCATGTAAGCATGTAAGAAAAGTATTATACCCAATTCAGAGGCGCTTAAACTTTTCGTTGCCAGTAATATACTTCCCAAACCTAAAAAAACAGCTGTCGACTTTGATGCTACCATCAAACCTGTATTTGCAGCTATGCGCCTTCCCACGGTATGTTTAGATTGTACATTTAAATTAGGACGCATATTTTGGTCCTTTTAGTATTTCTTCCACTAGGTCTTTATCAGCCGGCTTATCGACATCTATAGCTGCCTCAGCTATTGGAATGATAACTGCTTTAGCAGATAAATTCAGTTTGATAGAAATATGGTTAAAAGCCTCTTTTAATTTTAATCTTCCCAATAAATATTTTATTAACAAGAACCATGAGATATTTGTCGCCAATTTAATTGGATTTTTCCTAAGGTGTTGTACTTTTTTCCAATACTGAAAAATTGCTAACCCCTTAGGGTTAGCAATATAAAACAAATTGCAACCAGAAACAGATATGTCTGAAAAATTCCAATAGGTTCTTTTTACTTCAGGGTAGGAGTCTTGTATTAAAGATTTTTCTGCAAATGCCATAGAAAAATCTGCTCCATTTCGTTGAGCCTTTTCAACAAAGATTTTTATCATATCTGTAGATAAAAGTGGATGATCACAGGTAGTTAGAAGACTTGGGAATTCATTTTTTTTCGTTAATGCTAACAGCGCACTTCCTGCCGGCCCATCATCACTAGGCAGTTGCTCTAAACATTTATGGTGATCCGCATTAAATCCAGAGACACCAAATGGTTTGTTTAGATTTGATTTCAATAGAGTTTTAATTACAAAATCTATCATAGGTGTACCATTGATAGGCACTACAGCTTTATGACTGACACCCGCATTTAAACAAAGAGAGTCTTTCACCCCTTTTCTTTGCCCAGCTAAGATAATAACATTAACCATTATATTTTCTTTTGGTACATTCTGTATTTTTTGTAAGGAACCGCACTTGCTTGTTCACATATTGATATCATCCCAGAATTATTCTCCAGTATCCAACTTAATTCACAGTGACTAAAACCTTTTTTCCTACCTACCTCAAAAACAGTCTCGCAAAGTTTGGCAACCAATGATAAACCGACCCTCGTATTATGAAATTCTTTACGCAGTCCCATTAGGGGAATCCTAGCTTGTTTAACCCCTCTTATCTTTAATCGCCAAAATAATTTAACCCAACCAAATGGTAGGATTGAACCATTTAAACCCTCTATAGCTTCATTTACATCTGGTATCATCCAAATATAAGCTATAGGTTTCCCTTGATACTCCCCGATCCACAAACCCTCTCTAAACATAATGGGCCTAATTTCGTTGGCCATGTGTTCTATTTTCGCGTCATCAAATGGCACAAAACCCCAATTCTCCGACCATGCATCGTTAAAAATATCCATTACAATATTTAGTTCGTCTCTAAATTTACCCGATCGCATAGATCGAACTTTAATATCATTGTTGCGGTCTGCTGACTTTACCATCATTTGGGTTATTTTCGGCCTTGGGTAACCAGCCGATAATTCAGCTTGATAAGCAAACATATCTATTGCCTTTGTATAGCCAAAGTCTTCAACAATTCCCTTATACTCCTCCTTACCATGGAGCATCATAACAACAGGTGGGGTATCAAAACCTGAAATTAAAAGGCCACACTCTTCATTTACACTCCAATTTGCAGGACCTATAATTCGCTCTACACCTCGGCCCTTTAACCAATTCTCAGCGCTTTCTAACAATAGCTGTCCAAGTAAATTATCTGCGAGAAAATCAAAAAAACCAAAAAAGCCATCATTTTTTTTAGAATGTTTGTTATGGTCCTCATTGATAAAAGCAGCAATACGGCCGACATCCTCACCGTTTTTGGTAGCTATAAAAAGAACTCTATTATCAAAACTGGGAGCACTAGGGTTACTAATTGGATTGATTTGAGCCTTACGTTCGAATTTTAGTGGCGGCCTCCAGGAGCTATCATCTTTATAAATTTTATCAGGTAAGGCTAAAAATCTAATAATCTGATCTTTATTACTCACAATCTCTATTTTTAACGAGGATAAAGGCACTTAGGCTCCGTATAATCAGGATGCATCACTTAAACGAATAATATAATTCAAGCAATTAGGGTTTTACTAAATTTATTACAACCTCAATGCCCTCTTGCGGTACGTAGAAACTCGCTTCAGCCCACCGCGGTAGTCGTAAGCTTTCTATTACTGGGTTATTTGATACCCCATAAGGTTCTTTGGGTTTTAGATTCCAGGCTTTTTTTAATTTTCTATTTCCATCTTTGTCATGATAACTAACTAAAGCATATTCTCCTGGCGCTGGTACATTTATACACAAGCTAACTCTTTCACTATCTGCAGGGACACGAATTCTTCTTAACTTTCCCGACTTTTTCATAAAATTCTTTTTCCCGAATAGTTCAACCTTAACTATTCCAGACTTTGATAAGTTGGTAATTAATGTTCTGATTTGAGTTGAATTATCTACACAAGAGTCCGCTTCATCAAATTTGTATAGCTCTAAATTATTCTCTAACCCTATTTTAGATATCTTACCCCTAGGACCCACTTCAGACCCTTTTAGGTATGATGTATCTTTAGCATAAGTATTAAAAGAGAAGGCTACAAAATATAAAACAACCGAGGAAGTAAGAAAAAAATTGTTAATGAAGTTTGCATTCACGATTAAGCCTCTATAATGCGACCAATAATGTATTGGCCGTTTATTTAATTATATGATTTATAGCGATATGAAGTAAAGGATTTTTAGAAGTTAAATAATATATGGGAAAACTTAATGCATATCTAATGAAGAAGGCCTCCGTTACGATTGGGGGGCTTATTATATTTGCTTGCTGCGTACTTTTAATGGAACGCTTGTTGCGAATATTTCAGGTAGTTGCCAATTCATCTAACCCAGCGAGTGATACCTCGCAAATGATTATTAATTTATTACCCTATTATCTAGGGATAGCAGTACCTATGGCACTTCTTTTAGGGGTTATAATTACTGTGGATAGGTTCAGTAAATCAAGTGAGCTTACAGCAGCTCTTGGGGCTGGGGTTTCATTGTTTCAGATGACAAAGCCTTTTCTGATACTAGGTTTATTTTTAGCGATAATAACATTATTTATCGAAGGTTACATGCAACCCGTTGGGAGGTATAATTACCGACAAGTAGAACACTCCGTGAAACAGCAATCTTTCACAGCAGCTCTGAGAGAGGGCACATTTACTACTGTTGGCAATCGTACTTTTTTTGCAGGGACTGATTTACCCGGTGCAGCAATTGGACCAATATTTATTTATGAAAAGAATAAGGACAATAATGAACAGAACCAAATGAGACTTACCACGGCAAAACAAGGAAAACTTATTGTAAGGGAAAAAACACAAGAACCCGTATTGCAACTTTCAAAGGGACAAATTTATCAAGTTTTGGAAGAAAAACAGCTAGATGGAGACCTTAGTTTTGAAAGTAGCTCCATAGCTGGGGTAGCCAGTGAAATAAACTTCAGAATACGTGGTGATGATGAGAGGGAAATGACCTCATTAGAGTTATTGGGTAATAGAAAAGGTGATTACACAGAATTCAAGGTACCCCAAAACGTAAATAATGCAGCCTTACATCTGAGATTATCCAAATCTATCTTATTATTAATATTACCATTTATTGCAGTTCCATTTGGCTTAAACTATGGACGTAACCCTTCTTCAGCAGGCATCGCCATAGGTGTTGTATTTTTAATTTCACTCCAAAAAACTCTTGAATTTGGCCAAAGCCTTGGCGCAGCTGGGAAAATTCCTCCCTGGACAGGGATATGGCCTACAATAGCTATTGTGGCTTTATTTGCTTTTTGGCTATTTCGTAAGAGTGCATTTAAAATGGGGCAACCCCCTCTCACCGCAGTTTCACATTACATCACTTACATGAAAGAAAAAGTAAGAGATAAAGTTGACGCTATTTTCTCGGCAAAAGAAAATCTTAATTCATGATTAAACTTCTCTCTTATTTGTCAAAAACTTTCTTCACCATCTGGGTCACAACTGTATTTGGTTTTTTAGTTTTAATTGGACTTCTAGATAGTCTTGCAAACGGCAGTGATATACTTGCGGGTGGTGGAGGGTTCATTGATACTTTCAAATATATGGGTTTAAGAGCACCAGTTATTTTTGACAGAATATTTGTTTTTACAATAGTAGTAAGCGTTCTGCTCACTTATGTTAAACTAATTAGACAGCATGAATTAGTAGCGTTATTGGGTTTTGGGATATCAGTTCCAAGACAATTGTTATTGATGACGCCAGTCGTACTATTTACTGCTACTTCTTCTGTTACCGTAATTGACCTTAGCATAGCTCCAGCAGTCCGTTCTCTTCAAGCATGGGGAATTGGAGAATACAAAGTTAAAAACATAACTCCTGAAAACCCCCTTTGGCTGGAAGATAATGGAAGGATTATAAAAGCTAATAAACGTATAGACTATAACACCCTTGGTGATATTGAATTTTATAAAAGATCAGAAATTGGCTCAGTAGACGAAATTTTATGGGCTAAAGAAGCAACTTATGAAGGAAAAAATTGGACTCTAGAGGGAATAGAACTACTTACCACTAAGGAAGCAAATGGTGAACCACGAAAAGCCGAGCAAGACATAAACCCACGACTTTGGATTACGCGACAAAACCCCAAGTCAATAGCTCGATTAGCTGCCGAGCCCAGAGATTTATCAATATCAGAAATGCGTAATTTTAGCAAAGAAGGCAACTCAGGGTCCAAACCAAGGTTTGCTTATACATTCTGGCATGCACATAGATTAACACGTCCTTTAGCTGCTTGGGTTTTACTTCTCGTTGCCGTGCCTCTCATGCAAAGTACAGGAAGGCAAGATACGGGCGATAAAACATTAATAATTGGACTTGGAGGAGGGTTTCTCTTTTTAATAATTGATGGTGCTATGGCGACGTTTGCAGCATCAGGCGGAATGGCCGTTTCAACTGCTATCTGCTTACCAATAGCTGTATTTGGAATTTTAGGAACATGGCTTTGCCTGAAAACAGAAAGCCTCAAATAAATGGTTTCTGATAAATCGAAAATGTGTTTTATCTATAACCCTCATAGTGCAGGGGTTTTAAAAAGAGGTTCCTTTTTAAAAAAAAATCATCAAAAGTTAAATGGACAATTACATAGTTTAGAAAAATTTTCAGATGTAAAAGTAATCGTCTGTAAAGCACTAAAAAATAAAGTTTCCCATATTTGCATAGAAGGAGGAGATGGCACCGTTCATGGAGTCATGACAGAGTTTTTAAAGCAATCATCGAATTTAACTCTACCTTCTTTTATCTTGATACCTGGTGGAAATACAAACCAAATATCAAGAAATATTGGTATCAAATCGACCTCAATAAAAGCTTTAGAAAAATCTTTTAAAAACGACAACACCACAAATATTCCGATGTTATCAATTACCGATGATAAAAATAATAGCTATTATGGCTTCTTATTTTCAAGCGGAGCACTACCACAAATGACGGAATATACAAAAAAAAGATTTCACCAACGCGGAATTGGGGGGTCAGCAGCCGTACTGGGTGGTATGATAAAAGGGCTTAAGAAAAAGAACAAAATCGTACAGCCAACTAAGATAAAAATTAATATTGAAACGCTTAAAAACCATACAATAGATAGTTTACATTTTGGCTCAATAATTACTACTTTACCGAGCTTAATTCTTAAGCTTGATCCATTTTGGGGTAAGGAAGAATTTCCGTTACGTTTTACTTATGCGTCTAGTGATTATAAAAGGTTCTTCAAAAATGTGATAAGCTTATGGTTTGGAAAAAAAAATAAATCCCGAAAAAAATATGGATTATTTAGCTGGAATGCTAATAAAATTATATTCAAATATACCGGGCCATGCATGCTTGACGGGGAATTACTTAAATTGTCAGATAGTTTTATTGTATCATCAACAAAACCAATAAAGTTTATTAGATGAACGAAACAATTATTGATATATTATCTGAAGAAAACATCTTAGCTAATACCCGTGTCGCACAAATATGCGACACGATAGTCAAACGGCATTCAGGGAGAGTAAAAGCTGTCATATACTATGGTTCTTCCTTGAGAGACTTAGACAAACCAGGCAAAATGCTAGATTTTTACGTACTTGTCGATAGTTATAGAAAAACTCATAAGAATCTTGTCAGAGCTACTCTTAATTACTTATTACCACCTGCTGTTTACTACTATGAAAAATTAGATAAAAATAATATATTAAACACATGTAAGTACTCAATTATCTCTTTATCCGAGTTTGAGAAACTAAGTGGAGAAAAATCTTTACTATCCATGATATGGGGTCGATTTTGCCAGCCGTGCAGAATCCTTTATTCAGAAAGCTCAGCAGTAACTAAACGTATTCTCATTGCCCGAGAAAATTCAGTAAGACATATGGCCTCCCAAATAACCCCATTGATTTCAGGTCCTATAAAATCCTCACAATTCTGGGCCAAAGGGTTTCATGAAAGTTACAAAACAGAACTTCGTCCTGAAAGCTCGGAAAAAAGAGCGATAGAAATTGTTGAGCGTTACGAAAATCGTTATAGCAGGATAACCACTGTTCTGTTCGGCAAACCTGATGAAGATGGTTATTATGTAATCCCACAAAAAACTAAAATTTACACAAAGACTAAATGGTTTATCAGAAGACTAATAGGAAAGCCAATGACTGCAATTCGTGTTATAAATAGTGCGGCAACATTTGATGGGGGATTAGACTATATTTTAATGAAACTGAAAAATCATTCTGGTGTAACCATCTCACCAACCTCTTTCGAAAAAAAACATCCTGTAATATGCTCACCCATAATGGGTTGGAAACTATGGAGAAAAGGGGCATTCAAGTAAATAATTTTAATCTAGATTTTTTTCTTTTTTTCTTCGTATTTGAAAAAATTTTTTCAAAATAATTGAAGAATCATGTGCAAGAATTCCTGACTGAATTAAGGGTTTATGATTACAAAATTTTGTTTCAAAAAACCTAACTCCGCTCTCTAGTGCTCCCCCTTTAATATCTGTAGCTCCATAAACTACTCTCTTTAAGCGAGCAGCGCTAATAGCCCCGGCACACATTGTGCAAGGTTCGAGCGTTACATATAGGCTACAATCTAATAACCTGTAATTTCCTAAGATTGTGGCTGCCTGACGAATTGCTAGAATTTCAGCATGCGCAGATGGGTCCAATAAACTAATTGGAGAATTCCCTGCGCGTGAAATAATATTACCCTTTGAATTGACAATAACTGCTCCAACGGGCACTTCGCCACGATCTGATGCCTCTTGCGCTTGTGCTATAGCTTCACGCATGTAGTATTCATCATTCATTGTTCTATCTACTAGTGTAGAAAGCAGAAGGTCAAGACAGGTAATTTATGAAGCAAGGAAATAAACTGAATGAGAAATCCGAACGGATTGCTAAATTTCTAGCACGCTCAGGTGTTGCCTCAAGAAGAGAGAGCGAAAAACTAATTTTCGATGGCCGTATCAAGTTAAATGGAGAAATTTTAATATCCCCAGCAATTAAAGTTACACCAAAAGATGTTATCCTCTTTGATAATCAGCCTGTCGCAACCAAACAACCATTACGGTTATGGCGCTACCATAAACCAGATGGTTTAATAACTACCCATAAAGATGAAAGAAATAGAAGTACGGTGTTTGATGAACTTCCTGAAGAGTTAGGAAGGGTAATTTCAATAGGACGCCTAGACTTAACATCAGAAGGTTTACTTTTGCTAACAAATGATGGGGAGCTTGCTAGGGCATTAGAATTACCTAGCACTGGCTGGCAAAGAAAATATCGAGTAAGGGCTTACGGAAAAGTCACTCAACATGATCTTGATAAACTCCAAAAGGGTATAACTATAGATGGCATTAAAACCGGAGAGATTGTCGCAACACTAGAGCGCCAAAAGGGAGATAATGCATGGATATCTGTTACACTGAGAGAAGGTAAAAATAGAGAAGTGAGGAGAGCTTTAGATACGCTTGGCCTGCGAGTAAACCGTCTTATACGAATATCGTATGGCCCTTTTCAACTTGGAAACTTAGAAAAAGGAACAGTTGAAGAAGTTAAATTACGCATTTTAAAAGAACAAGTCGGGCATTTAATCGAAATCCCTGATGTAAAAAACGTTAAAGAAAGTAAAACTTCTGATAATAAAAAATTTATATCAAATAAACGATCACAAAATCCGTCATCAATTAATCATAAATCCAAAAAAAAGCTTCCTGTTAACAGAGGGCGATTACATAAGAGAGCGGAAACAAGTCACAACAAAGCAAATAAAAATAGGAAAAAAAATTAGTGCGAATTGTATCAGGAAAGCTTAGGGGAAGAAAAATTTATACTCCCCCAGGTAATAATACTCGTCCAACTAGTGACCAAATACGCGAGTCTATTTTTAACATACTAACGCATGCAGATTGGGCACCTCAGCTTGAGGGTGCAATAGTCGCTGATATTTTTGCAGGTACCGGCGCATTAGGTTTTGAGGCCATTTCTCGAGGTGCAGAGTTTTGCTTGTTTGTAGAAACAGAACCAAATGCAAGAGGTGCTATTAGAAAAAATGCAGAAAATATGGATTTATTTGGATGTACAAGAGTTCATCGTCACGATGCCACTAAACTTAAAATAGCACCAGGGAATCTGAGAGGGGCCTTTACGCATGTATTCATGGACCCCCCTTACAATAAAGGATTATGGAAACCTGTTATTAATAAATTGAAAGAATTTAATTTAATAGCAGAAGGTGGGATCATAATTCTAGAAGAAAGCAAAGATGTAGAAATTGATCGAAATAAATTCACTATATTAGCAGATAAAGAATGGGGAGGCACAAGAGTACTATTTTTCAGATATCGCTAAAGTGTATATTAACGCCGTCCAAACAAGCGCTCAACATCAGCTATTTTAAGCTCCACATATGTAGGCCTACCATGATTACATTGACCACTATGCGGCGTGTTTTCCATTTGCCTTAGTAAAGAATTCATTTCATTACTATTCAACACCCGCCCAGCCCTAACACTTCCATGACAAGCCATGGTCCCACAAACATGCTCAAATTTTTCCTTCAGACTCAAAGCTTCATCATATTCACTAATATCATCAGCTAAATCTTGCATCAATTTGTGTATATTCATTTCCCCTAGAAGAGCTGGAGTTTCACTGACAGCTACTGCACCCACTCCAAATCCTTCAAACAAAAGTCCCATATCTTTTAATTCATCTTTGCGTTCTAGCAGCCTTTGAACATCGCTATCACTGAGTTCAACAATTTCAGGTATAAGTAAAGTTTGCCTTTCAACCCCTTGACCTGCATGAGAAGATTTCATCTTTTCGTACACAAGCCTTTCATGGGCCGCATGTTGGTCAACAATAACTATTCCATCTTGTGTTTGAGATATTATATATGTTTCATGAAGTTGAGCACGTGCAATACCTAATGGATATAAATCATTATCTTGCTCTATTTTATCCTCTATATTATCTTCAAATTTAGCCGAAAAACCATAATCTTTTAGATATAAATTATCTTTTGATAAAATGCTTTCAGCATGAGTAGTGTCATCATACCGATAGGGTGCTTTATAGCCGGAGTTATTATAACTTCTTTGAAATGTATACTGGGTTTCTTCAGTTTGTATTTTTCCAAGAGCAAAATTCGATATTGTCGTGCTTGCTCTGTGTCCAGCTGCTGCAAGACTGTGACGCAATGCAGAAACTATTAAACCTCTAACCAACCCAGGATTTCGAAATCTTACTTCATTTTTAGCGGGATGAACATTTACATCAACATGGTCATTGGGTAAATCGATGTAAAGAGCAACAATTGGGTGCCGGTCTCTAGCTAGAAAGTCTTGATAGGCCCCCCTTACAGCTCCATGTAGAATTCGGTCACGCACAGGACGACCATTAACAAAAAGAAACTGATGCTGAGTATTTCCACGTGAAAACGTTGGCAAACCAGCATATCCACTTAGACTAATCTCATCTCTAGTTTTATCAATCAATATTGAGTTCGGCTTAAAATCTTCCCCTAATACTGATGCTAGACGGGATAGCCTAGTTCCATGATTATTCTGATTATTCTGAACGTTAAATATGGTACGTTTTGCATTGCTTAACTTAAAGCCAATGCTTGGATTTGCCATGGCTAGACGCCTAACATTATCTGAAATAGCTAAGCTTTCGCTACGCTCAGATTTCATGAACTTTAATCGTGCAGGTGTTGCATAAAATAAATCTCTCACAGTTACTCGAGTTCCATGATGACCTAACCTCGGTGCAGGTGTAACTGAACTCTTCTGACCCCCATCAATAGTTATCTTCCAAGAATGAGAGGCATCCTTTAGTTGAGATAGAATCTGAAGCCGCGATACGGACGCTATAGATGGTAAAGCTTCTCCTCGAAAACCCATGGTATTTATATTTAATAAATCCCAATTCCCCTCGGAGTCAGGTAGTAATTTAGATGTAGCATGACGTTTGATAGCCACAGATAAGCAGTTTTTACTCATTCCGCTGCCATTATCAGTAACCGACACTAGTCCAAGCCCACCTCCGTCGTAGACAATATCAATTTGAGATGCACCTGCATCAATCGCATTTTCAACTAATTCTTTTATCACACTTGCAGGGCGCTCAACTACCTCACCTGCAGCAATGCGATTCACTGTTTCAATAGGCATTTCACGGATGACTGATGGCATATTATTCATATGGTATTTCGAGGGTATCTAGCCATAAGAGTTAATTTAGAGTCCAGGTAATTTGGCAGCTCCTGGACGTTTGGTGATTTTAACATCTTTCCCACCGGTGGCAGATATAATCGCCTCTAACCTTTTGGCCTCAACGTCAGAGTCTATAGGAGCGCTGTTCGAGGAGATGCTGCTTCCATCCTTCCAGAACAGTACCTGGTCTGAAAAGCCTTTGGATTTTCTTTCAACAGAATTAGATCCATCAATTTCTAATCTAATTTCTGGATTAGCTGAACCAACACCAGCTTTAGACATTAAAACAACTTCGCCGCGGGTAGGTTCCACCTCATCAATATTGCCTAATAATGCTTCCCTAGCAGATTCTTGACTGTAATTATTTTCAGATGAACTAGTTCCAATCTGAGGGGGTCTGAGGTTATATTCTGGAGGAACAACTAATGGAGCTTTAGTTAAAATATTAAATTCATTTGGAGCATTTTTTTTAATACCCAAAGCTTTGGTTGTTTGAGTGCAACCCAAAATTATTGAAGAAGCAAATATAGCCATTAAAATATTAGTGAATTTCATTATGTTTCTTTCTAAATATAATTACTCTTACCTAAAAGGTATAAGTTTACCTGGAAAATATGCAAAGCTATTTTTTCTTAAAATATGGTACATTTTTCTCATTAATAAAGCTAGCAAGAATAAGCCCAATTACCCCACAAGTTATACTGGTGTCGGCTACGTTAAAAACCCAACGAAAACCAATTTCACTAAAATCAATAAAATCTGTTACTGATCCGAATAAAAAACGATCAATGCCATTTCCTATGGCACCACTAATGATTAATGAAAAAGAAATTTTCGATAAAAAATCTTCAGTTTTACTCAACATGTAAATTAAAACACCACTCATAAGAAAAGCAAAAATTGTTAGAAACCACCTTTTGAGCTCACTATCACCCTGTAAAAGCCCCCAACTTATTCCTGGGTTACAAACTAATGATATATCCATTGGTCCCGGTAAAGAATGATATTTTCCAGGGACCAAGTTCATTTCGCAGATATTAATCGGAACATTAAAGAACTCGGTTACTGATAACTTTGTCCACTGATCTAAAAACACCATGCCTAAGGGAATTAGAACAGAATATAAAAATAACTTTTTTTTCATGTAACTTTTCTCTTAATACTATCGTCTTAAAACGACGATTAGACTAGTTATGGAACAACATCCAATAATTTAATACAATATTTAGTTTAAAACTATTATTATGATTGATTTAAACGAATTTCTTTTTCATTCTACCATTGGCGGGAGCATTTTTTATGCTAGAGAAACTAAACAAAATGCAAATAAAATAGGTTAGTTCAGTAGATGACTATATTATCAAAACTACGCAACAATCGATTAATGGCAAGTTCACTTGTGGTTTTATCGATTGCAATAGGCCTTAGCAGTCCAGCTCATGCCCAAATTATAGTTAATGATGACAGAACAGATCCGGTGCAAACTAATGGTGAAGACATTACGATTGAAAATGAAGGCACCATAACGGTAGATACTGAAGGGCCTGCATTAGTCTTAAATTCCGACAATAACATAGTAAACTCCGGCTCTGTGACAATTGAGGATGTAAGTAATGCTGTTGGAGTAAGCCTTGAGGGTGGAGAAAATAGAAACTATACACAGAGTGGCTCTGTAAATGTAAATGAGACCTTTGAAGTCACAAGCACTGACTCAGATCCTGCTTCAGATGGACCATTTGCAGAGGGCACAGGAAGAATAGGAATTTTAATTTCAGGTTCTTCGCCTTTTGAAGGCAATGTTGAGCTTACATCCACTTCAAGTGTCAATATTGAGGGAACTGATAGCTTTGGTATTAATTTAACAAATACTTCGATAAATCAAGAGGGCTTAATTGGTGATCTAACCACTGGCGGTGCAATTACAGTACGTGGCGCGCGTAGTTCTGCCATCAATGTTTCCTCGGGAATAATAGGAGACTTTACAAATACAAGCACAATTAATGGTCAAGGCGAAGGAACAAGGGGTATAAATATTGATGCAGATATTCAGGGTGGTTTTGTAAACTCGGGTGGTGTAAGTTTAACTGGATACAGGTCTCTTGGACGTCCAACAATATCAGGAAACTTCAGTTCAAATAGTCGCGAGCAAATTACAGCAGAAGATATATTACAAGCTGGTTCAGCTATAACAATAAATGCAAATATTTCCGAGGGTATTCACCTCGATGACGGCATATCTGACGTGCTTGACGATAATGGTAACCAAACTTTTGATTCTAATGGTAATGTTATTCGTAGTTCGGGCACACCTAGCACTGTAGTGCAAAATGGTTCAGCACCTGCAATTTTAATAGGTAATTCAGTGAATTCAATTTTAATTGGTAATGTTGCTCAGATTACTGATCCAAATAATACTCTTTATGAAGCAGATCTTCAATATGCATTTGTAAATCAAGGAGGAATTCAATCTAATGGCGTTTATGACGACATAGATGCAACAGCTCTTTTAATCAACAATACTGTACTAAATCAAGGAATAAACAATACAGGACAAATGACTGCCACTGCTTATGTAGCGCCGCAAGAGCTTACAGATGTTGATGGGAACTCAATCACTCCTGGTGACGGACAAGCCAGAGTGATTGCATTAAGTTCCAACTCAGAAGCAGATGTGCTTAATAATTCAGGTGTTATATTGGCATCCTCATCAGAAGCTATAGATCTGGTTTACAATGATCTAACCAATATCTTGCCTTCACGTAATGTTTCCGCGACTGGAATAGATATAGACAGCTCTTCAATATTAAATGAAATTATCAATAGCGGTAGCATTAGTGCAGTTTTGGTGGGTAGACAAGGAACTGCATACGCAATCAGAGACCAATCGGGTAGCCTTTCAAGGATATCCAACACTGGAACCATTGGTGCGATTGGAACAACTTCGGACCCAACAGGAAATGAAAATGTTAACTTTACTTTGGTAGCTATAGATGCGTCACAAAATACAGATGGTTTCATTCTTGAACAAAACCGTGCAGTCGATAGTAATCCAGATGATGGCCTCACACCAGCAGTTCCAAATATTTTTGGTGAGATTAAATTAGGTGTTGGTAATGACAGCATAATTTCAACAGCTGGGAATATTAGAGGCAATATAGACTTTAATTTTGGGGATGATAATCTTAGCCTTTCTGGTAATTCTTTTTTCCAAGGTGCAATCTATAACCAGAACGGGCTAAATATATCAGTAACCGATAACAGCACTTTGGTATTAACAGAGGCTAATACAATTGATACTACATCCGTAAATTTTGATGGAACATCTACTTTTAGTCCGTTGCTTGATGGCAATAACGGCACCGCCTCAACTCTTCAAGCAACCAATAATATAAGTTTTGAAAGTGGCGCTACAATAGCACCAACACTCACTAATGTAGTTGGCATAAATCAAACGGCCTTCACAGTTGCATCAGCTGGAGGGCAATTAACTATTGGTGATCTTGCAACATTATCTTCTTCTGAAACACCCTTTTTATTCAATACCAGCTATGATGTTATAGGGAATGACCTAGTCATAACCCTCCAGCTAAGAGATTCATCAGAGTTAGGCTTAGATCAAGTTCAAAGTTCAGCTTTTGCACCAGCAATACAAGCTTTACGCAATAATACAGAATTAGGCGACGCTTTCTCCAATATTACAACAGAAAGGGAATTTAACTCTGCCTTCAATCAGGTACTGCCTGAGTTCTCTGCAGCTGCACGTCAATTTGTTTTAGCAAATGTAGATGGTGCAGTTGGTGCAGTTGCAAATCACTTGGACTCGGTCCGCCGTTCACCTGATAAGCCTGGCGGTGCCTGGCTTCAGGAATTTGCATATTTTGCTGATCGAGAGCTGTCAGGTCTATCGGAACAGTATCGCGGAGCAGGATTTGGGATATCTGCTGGACTTGATACAGCAATGGGACCATTCCATGCTGTTGGAGTTAATTTAGGGTTTTCTTCGACCGAAATTGAAGATGTCCTCGGTATTGATGAACCTCTTGATGTAATCACAATTCAGGCCGGGGCATATGCTGGATGGGCCAATGGGCCGTTAGGGATTGAAACATATCTAGGAGGTGGACTTAACGACTTTGAACAAAACCGCAGGGTAAGAATAAATAGTTTCAGTGGTGAAGCTCAAGGGGATTGGTCTGGAGTTCATATAAATAGTTCAGCTCGTGTCGGTTATGATTTGGACATAGGAGATAAGTACTGGATACGCCCAACACTAAGTTTGGACTACTTACGATTATCAGAAAAATCATATACCGAGACAGGCGATAAAGGAATAGCACTTGATGTTGATAAAAGAACAACATCATCGGGCTCTGCAACAGCTATGTTCAACTTAGGAGCAAAATTCCAAGGAAAAAGAACATGGATTAAGCCTTCGGTTCGCTTTGGTTATAGATATGAACTCATAAATAATCCGGTCAAGACTAGTTATCGTTATGCAAATCTAATTAACGAAACAGGACAAGCATTTAATTCTGAAACAGCACAGTTACAATCTTTACTATTTCCAGACAGCGGGTTCATTATTGGATTAAGTGTGGCCGCTGGCTCTGTTTACTCATCAATTGGGTTAGACCTTGACAGTGAGATTCGTGAAGGGTTCATTCGTCATACAGGACGTGTGGTAGTAAGGCTATTATTTTAGAAAATCATATAAAAGAAAAAATCCTACTTAGTGACTACCTCAAAGGTTTAATCGAAATTTACGGTTACCCTAAGGCGGTTAAAGAAAATAATGCATTATTCCTTGTAAAAAATCTTAATCCTAATCATCCTAATTTTATAGAAAAACTACAAAGTTATAAAGATATGTTTGCCTTAGAGTGGAGCAAACTATTCTTTGAAAAAAAAATATCATTTAATGAATTAGGGGCTAAACAAAGTCACTTTGCGGAAATTACTATCAATCTCGCATTACAAGCAGCATGGATTTCCGAGGTAAATAAATTAAATCTAAAAAAATTTCCCAAACATCCTAATGGACTATTTTTACTCGGATTAGGTAAATTGGGAGGTTTAGATTTAAATTTTAGCTCTGATGTCGATCTAATTGCTTTTTATGATCCAGATATACTCCCTATACCCGTAAGCATGGGCCAGACATACATAGTGAACAAAGTTTTAAAAAAACTTGGCCAAATTTTAAATCCCAGAAATAAACCAAATTTTGTATGGCGCGTCGATTGGCGACTAAGACCTGAAAGTTCCGCAAGTCAACTTGTTATGTCCGTAGATATGGCTAGAGATTTTTATTTTTTCCGTGCACTTCCGTGGCATAGATTAGCTCTTATGAAGGCAGGTGTCATTGCTGGTGACTTGAGCGCTGGAAAAAAGTTCTTGTCAGAAATTGAAACTTTTGTATGGAGAAAAAATTTAGACTTCCGTTCTTTGGATGATTTAGCTTACCTGAAATCACGAATTAATTTGGAGCACCCAGAGCTAGTACGTGAAGGAAAATTTAAAGATCATGTAGACCTTGGAACAAATAACTTCAATTTTAAGTTAGGAAAAGGTGGAATTAGAGAAATTGAATTTATTGCAAATGCCTTGCAACTAATTTGGGGCGGAAAACAGCCACAACTGCGTACGACAAACACACTAAAGGCTCTCAATGAATTAACTAAATTAAATCATATTGAACATGATATATCTTCTCAGTTATCTCGGTCGTATGAGCGACTTCGTACGATAGAAAATATAATCCAAATGCTAAGTAACGAACAAGTCCATAAACTCCCAAAAAATGATATAAAAAAAGATAAAATATTAAAAATATTAGAACTATCCGATTGGAAAAGTTTTGATAAGGAGATTATTGGGATCCGAAATTTCGTTCATTCTGAATTTAATAAATTATTCGTTCAAAATGATTCAGATAAATTGGTTGATAAAAAACACGGTGCCGACTTGGGTGCTTTAAAACCAAACATTAGAGATATAGCTAATAATTGGCTAAATGGTTTCATCCCGATAACAAAAGATCCAGTAAAATTTCAACCTTTAGGTAGAGCACTATTAAATCAAATATTTTCATCATCAGTTAATGCAGATGAAGCTATATTTAGAGTGAATAATTTTCTTTCAGCGATTTCTCGATCTGAGCAATACTTAGACTTACTTTACCGCAACCAAAAGTTATTAGATTCACTGGTGCCCCCAATTATTCATTCTAGCCATATGACTTTACTTTTAGAGCAATCACCTCACATAATAGATATATTTTTATATCCAGAAAATGAAATGGATATTTCGCATTTATTTAACTCAAGTGATTATGGTTCAAGGCTGGAGAACCTCAGACGTTTCGTCAATGAACATCTATACTTATATTATACGAAATACTTAAGCAAAAGTGGGGGTGAGAAGTTACTATTTAAAAACCTTACTAATCTTGCAGATACAACTATCAAGGCTGCCCTAATGATTGTGGCAGATGACTTAAAAATTAACGAAATGCCTTTAACAGTACTAGGGTTAGGAAAAATGGGGTGCTCTAGGATGGCACCACTCTCAGATGTAGATCTCATATTCATATTTGATAATAAAACAGACCATGAACTAGCTCATAAAATAGTTAGAAGGCTAAGAACTGTTTTGACAGCCAAATTAAACGAGGGGGTAGCATATGAATTAGATATGCGATTAAGGCCCTCAGGCAGATCAGGGCCGCCTGCAGTAAAATTTAGTAGTTTTAAATCTCATCATCATAATAAAGCGCACAATTGGGAACATGTAGCTTTAGTAAATTCTCGAATAATTGCTGGTAATAAAAAATTAGGTATAGCTGTGAAACAGCTATGTTCAGAGGTAATATCAAAAAAAAGAGACAAAGAACAATTTCTTCATGATACAAAATATATGTGGGAGTTAATCAAGAGCCAGAGGATCCAGCATGTAACAGTAAAAAAATTTAACAGTAAACTGCGTGAAGGGGGTCTTATGCATGCAGAGTATATCAATAACTGTCATAACATAATAGGAGTTAAAGATTACGATTTAAAAAAAGCAATAACATTTTGGTCAAAAGTACAAGTTTGGGAAAGATTGCTTAATTTAACAGGTAAATCATTAAAAGACATACCTGAATTTTATAAAGAAAGATTTTTAGAGCAATTTTCCATAAATGAAATTAAAGATATAGAAATACTTAAGGTTAAATATGTAAATGTTGTTAAATTGGCATACTCAAACTTATTTAGAGATATCCAGTTGGAAAAAAGCTACGAAATAAAACGTATTATTTGGAAGAGTACATAAAGTTCTTGCGCCTTCAGCAGTATGATTCATATTGAACAATGAATCACTACAAAGGATAATATGCCCTCCAAAAACAAAAAAGATCTTTTTGGTAATGCAAAAATAGAAGACAGCTCCGAATACTCTGCTAAAGATATTCAAGTCTTAGAAGGACTAGAGCCTGTAAGATTGCGACCTGGAATGTATATAGGCGGTACTGACGATAGAGCGTTACATCACCTTTTCGCAGAAGTTATTGATAACTCAATGGATGAGGCTGTAGCAGGCCATGCCACAAGAATATCCATAGAGCTTGACGCACAAGGATTTCTATCTGTATCAGATAATGGCAGAGGAATACCTGTAGATTCCCACCCTAAATACCCAGAAAAATCAGCACTTGAGGTAATATTCACAGAATTACATTCTGGTGGAAAATTCAAAGAAGGTGCCTACGAGACATCTGGGGGGCTTCACGGGGTTGGTATATCAGTAGTCAATGCACTCTCAGACCACCTAGAAGTAGAAGTGGCTAAAGATAAAAAATTATATAAAATGGATTTTAAACGCGGAATACCAACAGGTGGACTTGTTAATTTAGGAGTTATCAATAATCGTAGGGGAACTAAAGTACGCTTCCATCCAGATCCTAATATATTTGGAGTAAAGGCAAAGTTTAAAGCTGCTAGAATATTTCGAATGGCTCGAGCAAAAGCTTATTTACAACCTGGTGTTGAAATAAGGTGGAAATGCGATCAGACAATAATTCAGGAAGTTGATAAAATACCCGCCGAGGCAGTATTCCACTTTCCAGCAGGCCTTTCTGATTTCTTATCAGAAATATTAGGAAAAAAATCTACCATTACCTCAGAAATTTTTTCTGGGCGTTCAAATCAAAGTGTGGGTCATGGTAGAGTAGAGTGGGCAATTAGTTGGTCCCCCGAGGGATTTGATGAAGCAGATAGTTTTGTAAGGTCCTATTGTAATACTGTTCCAACAGCAGGAGGAGGAACGCATGAAGCAGGACTAAGGGCAGCAATTACAAAAGGTTTAAGGGCTTATGCTGAAATTGCAGGCTTTGGAAAAAAAGTAGCTCACGTTACTCCAGATGATGTTATGTTTGGAGCTGGTGCCCTTGTATCTTGTTTTATAAAAAACCCAGAATTCCAAGGGCAGACTAAAGACAGGTTATCCAATACTGAAGCAACGCGTATGGTAGAAAATGCAGTTAGAGATCCCTTTGATCATTGGCTTGCAAGTTCTCCAAAAGATGCTTCTAAATTATTAGAATGGGCTATTGAACGGGCTGATGAGCGAGTAAAAAGAAGAAAAGCAAGAGATGTCCGTCGTAAAACGGCTACAAAGAAATTGCGGCTGCCAGGTAAACTAGCGGATTGTTCTCGCAAAGGATCAAAAGATACTGAAATTTTTATTGTCGAGGGAGACTCTGCGGGCGGGTCAGCAAAACAAGCAAGAAGTAGAGAAACGCAAGCAATCTTACCACTAAAAGGTAAAATTTTAAATGTCGAATCTGCTACAATTTCAAAAATACAGGCTAACAATGAAATAAACGACTTATGCACTGCCTTAGGTGTTGGTATTGGTAAAAAATTTGAACTTGATGACCTTCGTTATGAAAGAGTTATAATTATGACTGACGCTGATGTTGATGGGGCACATATTGCTGCTTTATTAATCACATTTTTTTATCGTTATACACCTGGCTTAATAAATGCAGGAAGGCTCTATATGGCTATGCCCCCACTTTATAAGATGGTACAAAAAAATAGGACTGAATACGCCATAGATGATGCACATAGAGAAGAGCTCATGAAAACAATATTCAACAGCAATGCAAAAGTAGATATTAGCCGCTTTAAAGGTCTAGGAGAAATGAACCCTGCACAACTAAAATCTACAACAATGAGTCATAAATCTCGACAACTAGCAAGAATAACGGTTGACCGAGAAGAAATAATGACAACGGAAAGCTTGGTTGAAACGCTGATGGGAAAACGCGCAGATTTACGTTTTGAATTTATTCAAGAACATGCAAAGTTTTTGGATAAAGCTAGTACCTAAGTTAAAAGTTTAATTGCAAGCCAATACCCAGACATCATATACCGAATGGTCCAATGCACTGATTGCTGGACTGCTAGATAACATCCAGCCTGAGAATACACGTTCCTGTTTGCCATCTTCTCGCTGGCTACCAAGTTTTAAATCATCAATTTGAATAAAAGCATAAGTTTCAGGAATTTCTTCCGGTGGGGTTTTTTGACAATTTTTTACAGAAATTAAAAGTGAACCATACCGAAGTTCATCGCCAACAGCTACTCTATAGTCTTCGGTTATAGCAGTAACTTTGTCCAATGTGCGCAGCATAACATGTTTTCCTTGCGTGTTAGCTGAATAGGCAAATGTAGATAATAACAAAAAAGTATTAAATAATACAAAAATAAATAATACAAGTCTAGTCATCGGGACTCCAAGATTCATAATCTGATGCAGTTTTTGATCGCTTGCCACCTCGGGCAAGCGAGCCTTTTGGTCTATAAGCATGAACAGTTCCTGTTAGGTTTGGCTGATGCTCTTTTTGCCAATCATGCATTTTTTCAATATTTGTTGGAGCTTTGTCCCTGGTATAGTTTAACCATCCCTGCCATTCAGGAGGAACTCTTGATGCATCAGCATAGCCTGTGTATGTAACCCAGCGGCGGAGTCGGCCGTCATATGCGTTAGATTTTTGCTCAAAATACTTATTTCCATATTCATCAGATCCTACTGCACGTGCTTTTCTTCGAATTTGCAAATTCGTACCTATAGTAGAACCGTTCCACCAAGTAAAAATTCGTTTCAAAAATGACATAAGCTTACCTAACAATTTGCTCTAATAGTATTTATAACATAACTGTAACTTCTAAATCACATAGAGGGCTTGATAGCAAAGCACAAGAAAGATATCTAGAACTTATGCCAATTGCTAATTTAAATCGTTGCATTATTTCATTGTCAGGAGATGGAGTTTCTGAATGGCTGGAAAGCTTGATCACAAAAAATTTATCTTCCGATATTTCATTCTCTGCACTATTAACACCTCAAGGGAAAATAATATCAGACTTTTTTATAACAAAATCCTATGGAAAATTAATTATAGATGCACCCAAAAAAAATAAAGAAGTCCTAATTAAAAGATTAAATATATATAAGCTTCGAGCACCGGTAATAATTGAAGATATAACTGAAAGAATGAACGTATATGCTTTATGGGGTATCAAAAATAGCCCTGGTTTGACAGACCCTCGTAAAATTGCACTTGGTACAAGATTATTAACTGCAGATTACCATGAAACTACAGGTGATTATGATACTCATAGGCTTTCACTGGGCATTGTTGATAGCGAATGGGATTTTGAAACTGGAACAACATTTCCAGCAAATACCAACATGGATTTAATGAATGGCGTTGATTTTAAAAAGGGGTGTTTTGTCGGGCAAGAGGTTGTAAGTCGCATGAAGCGAATGACTGAAGTAAAAAAAAGAATGCGAAGCGTGGAATTAACTAAAGAAGCTACAGCTGGTGACAAAATTATATGTGGAGGTAGAGTGGTTGGTAATCTTGTTCATGTAAATAAAAATTATGCCATGGCAGTTATAAGGTTCGAAAGACTAAATAATAGTGAAAAATCAATCACAGTAAATAATGAAAAAATAAATATTCTGGAGAGTTGTTTTGAATAATAACCTTATTCAAATTCGTAGAAATGACCCTAAATCTCTTGGTAGATTTGCAATGCTTAATGCGACATGGATAGAGGATATGCACTTCTTAGAAGAAAGTGATAAATTAATGATAGCTAAACCAGAAATATATATACAGAATGGAAATCATGTTTTTTCAGCACACCTTGGTCAACTAGTGATTGGAGCAGTCGCACTAAAGAAGCATAAAAATAACAAGTATGAACTCACGAAGATGGCAGTAGATGAAAGCTATCGTAACAATGGTGTAGGTCAAAAATTAATTACCGAACTTGAAAGATATGCAAAAGAAAATATGGGTTTAAAGTATCTTTTCTTACTATCAAACACAAGAAATGAGTCAGCTCTGAGGCTTTACAAAAGAAATGGCTGGAAAGTTAATCACGAAGGCCCTCATGCAGTCTATTCACGAGCTAATATTGGGATGGAAAAATTTCTCTAAGTACACTACATAAAGTAAACTATCAGTTTTGACTTACACTAAAATCCCTAATTTAACCAGATGTGACTGGGTCCCGCCAAATGATAAAATTTATACACATTATCATGATAAGGAATGGGGTCGCCCAATTAAATGTGAGAAAGAGCTTTTCTCTAAACTTATACAAGAGGGACAACAAGCGGGATTGTCATGGAGTACTGTGCTTCATAAACGACAAAACCTATTATTAGCTTATGATAATTTTGACCCCGATATTTTATCAGGGTATGACAACTCTGATTATGAAAGACTTATGACAGATCCTAAAATTATAAGATCAAAGTTAAAAGTAAATGCAGCGGTTTTTAATGCTAAAATTTTTATTCATATGCGAGATAAAGAGCAAATAAATTTCAGTGATTATCTTTGGGGATTTATAGACTACAAACCCATCCAAAATAATTGGTATGGAAGCGGAGATATTCCAAGCCACAACAGTTTATCAGTTTCGATTGCAGCTGACCTAAAAAAACGTGGTTTCAAGTTTGTTGGCCCAGTGATTATTTATGCTTTTATGCAAGCAGTCGGTATGATCAATGATCATACGTTAGGTTGCTTTGCGAATGAAGTGTGTAAAGATTTAAGTTAGTTGCACTTTTTTATAATTTGATAATGCACAAATTAAAAAATCTTTAAACTTGAAAGGCTTTAATTTAATGTCATGTTCTATTTTATATAAAAATAATCAAAAGGGTATCTAATGAAAGCCGTTATAAGTTCAACAGGTCTATGGACTCCAGAAGAGTCTATTACAAATGAAGAGTTAGTTGAAAGTTTTAATGCTTATGTTGATATATGGAACTCAAAAAACTCATCCTCTATAATTGATGGAAAAAAACTAGAGTTAACTTATTCAGATGCCGGTTTTATTGAAAAAGCATCTGGGGTAAAATCACGTTATACAATTTCAAAAAAATCAATCTTAGATCCAAATATAATGGCGCCAAGAATTCCAAAAAGAAAAAATTCTGAGCCCTCTATACTGGCAGAAATCGGCTTTAAAGCTGCACAAGATGCTTTAACTAAAACAAACCGTAATCCAAAGGATATTGATGCAATTATATGTGCATGTTCAAACCTTCAACGCGGTTATCCGGCTATCGCAGTTGAAATACAAAATTTACTTGGTGCCCAAGGGTTTGCATTTGATATGAATGTGGCATGCTCATCTGCTACTTTTGGGATCGAAACAGCAAGGTGTCTTATCAGCGGTGGACAAGCAAAGACAGTACTTGTAATAAATCCAGAAATTTGCACTGCACATCTAAACTTTAAAGACAGGGATTCACATTTCATTTTTGGAGACGTTGCCACGGCTACCCTAATTGAGTCAGATGAAGTTTGTGAAAAAGAACACTGGGAAATAATTAGTTCCAAGTTAATAACTGAATTTTCTAATAATATTAGAAACAATTTTGGATTTCTAAATCATTGCGCCCCAGAGGACGATGGCATGATAGGGGAACGTGGAAAAAGGGGTTTAACAGACAAACTTTTTGTACAAAATGGGCGTAGTGTTTTTAAAGAAGTAATACCAATAGTTGCTAACATGATAATAGAAGAGTGTGATAAGAATAATCTCCAACCAGACTGCCTTAAAAGGTTATGGCTTCATCAAGCAAACCTGTCGATGAATCAGCTAATTGCAAAGAAAGTATTAGGAAAAACATATGCAAAAGAAAAAACTCCTATAGTTTTAGATGAATATGCTAATACCAGTTCTGCTGGATCAATAATTGCATTCCATAAATACAACTCAGATTTTAAAAATGGTGATATAGGTTTAATTTGTAGTTTTGGTGCTGGTTATTCAGCTGGCGCAATATTTGTTAAAAAAAATGGCTGAAAATACCAAGTCTAAAAGGGCTTGGCAGCGTATGTTATCTGGAAGGCGTTTGAACTTAATTGACCCTTCACCACTCGATATAGAGATTGAAGATATCGCGAGAGGTTTATCTCGTGTTGCAAGATGGAATGGTCAAACAGCTGGTATTTACGCCTTTAGCGTTGCGGAGCACAGCATATTGGTTGAAAAGATATTCAAAATACAGAACCCTAATTCAACTCCGAATGATCAGTTAGCAGCTCTATTACATGATGCAGCTGAATATGTAATTGGCGATATGATTAGTCCGTTCAAAGCAGCGCTGGGATTAAACTATAAATCTTTCGAGACCCGGTTGGAAGAAGCAATAAATATAAGATTCGGCCTTCCTTCAATTAAAAACACTGCATTAAAGAAAAAAATTAAACAATCTGATCTCTATTCAGCTTGGTTTGAAGCAACTCAAATTGCCGGGTTTACAATACCCGAAGCTAATAAATTTTTTTTAAAGCCCCCCTTTTCGGTAAATATAAAGATCAAACCTGTTGCTGTGGAATTTGCGGAAAAAGCTTTTTTAAATCGTTTCAATGAACTAAATAAGATTAACAATTAATAGAAATTATCTTATTAAATATTGGATATAAATATTTATCACCTTTATAGGCTATTAAGGATTGGGAGCATAAGATGGAAAACAAACTCAACAACTGGGAAAATGGTCGCTGGATTGGCCAGACCCTAGAGGTTGAAAATGGAGTTTGTGCTTTACCTGCTAATAAAGAATATAAACTAGATTACAATGATGATGTAAAACTGGCTACTGATCATTTATATGCTGGTGTATCAAATTTTATTCCTAAATTTGAATGGCCAGCATATGCTCCTTTAGTACACGCAATAAATACCTTAAAAAAAGATAAAAATGCAGTGATATTGGCACATAATTATATGACCCCAGATATATTTGGACTCATAGGGGACTACACAGGTGACAGCTTAGGCCTGGCAGTAGAAGCGACAAAAACAAATGCTAGTATAATAGTTCAAGGTGGAGTTCATTTCATGGCGGAAACCTCTAAAATTTTGTGTCCTGAAAAGCGAATACTTATACCCTCTTTAAGAGCAGGATGTTCTCTAGCGTCCTCTATCACTGGGGAGGATGTAAAACTTATCAAAAAGAAATACCCAGGTCTTCCGATAGTTACTTACGTGAATACATCGGCAGACGTGAAGGCAGAGTCTGATATATGCTGTACATCATCGAATGCAGTAGCAATTGTTGAATATATTGCAAAAAAATGGAATGTTGATAAAGTTATAATGCTCCCGGATGAGTATTTAGCTAAAAATGTAGCTAAACAAACCCCTATAGAAGTTATAGCATGGCACGGTCGCTGTGAAGTTCACGCAAGGTTTTCTTCTAGTGACATTAAAGATATGCGAGAAGAAAACCCGGGTGTTGTTGTTTTAGCACATCCAGAGTGTCCTCCTGATGTGGTTTCAGAGTCAGATTTCACTGGATCTACGAAAGCCATGAGCGACTACGTATCCAAAAATAAACCAAAAAATGTTATACTACTTACTGAATGCTCAATGTCTGATAACGTTGCAATGCAGAATCCTGAAACTAAGTTTGTTAGACCATGCAATCTATGTCCTCATATGAAAAGAATTACATTAGAAAACATATATGAGTGCCTCAGGAATGAAAAATATGAAATTACTTTATCTGAAGCCCTAAGAAAAAAAGCACATAAAGCAGTCATGGATATGATAAATGTCGATTTTGACCCTCTTAAGGGACACTTTGATCCCAGTTTGTCGGCAACTAACGTCAAGGTTATTTAAGAAATGGGACTCGGTAGTTATGAGTCAAAGAGATTACCTAGTGGTTCTGTTTTAGTAATTGGTGCTGGTCTTGCTGGGCTATATCTAGCTCTAAAATTGTTCCCAAGAAAAGTTTATGTTCTAACCTCAAAACGCTCATCTAAAGGCGCAGCTTCTGCATGGGCCCAAGGAGGAATAGCTGCTGCTTTATCAAAAAATGACTCTATAGAACTCCATAAAAACGATACAATTAAAGCCGGTGATGGGTTAGTTGACCCGGAAATAGCAAAGATACTTGCCTCAGAGGGACCTGGCTGCGTTCATGATTTAAGCGCTCTAGGGGTTCCATTTGATAAAAATAGCGACGGAGAGTTATCTCTTTCTTTAGAGGCAGCTCACTCAACAGCCCGGGTTGCAAGAGTTAAAGGTGATACAAGTGGAGCAGAAATCATTAAAGTAATGGTATCGCGCGCTCAAGAAGCAGAACACATTACTGGAATTATTGGGTGGAGGGCAGAAAGTCTTCTAACTGATAATAATGGTGGGGTAACAGGAACTTTAGCAAGAAGGGATGATGGCGCAATTCTTAGTATTGAGGCTGATATTACCGTTTTGGCGACAGGCGGTATTGGAGGACTTTTCTCAGTTACCACAAATCCTAGGACTGCTCGAGGAGATGCATTAGGCATGGCTGCAGTAGTTGGTGCGCAAATGCGTGACTTAGAATTTGTTCAATTTCACCCTACAGCTATTGACATAGGTCGCGACCCCGCACCTCTAGCTACGGAGGCATTAAGAGGACAAGGGGCTATTTTAACTGACTCCAATGGTATTCGTTTTATGGATAAATATCATAAAAAAGGTGAGTTAGCACCACGGGATGATGTAGCAAGATCTATTTTTTTAGAAATAGAGTCTGGAAAACAAGCATTTTTAGATTGTAGAAAAGCTATAGGTGATAAATTCCCAATAAATTTTCCAACTGTTTTCGACAGTTGTATGGATGCAGGAATAGACCCCCGAAATCAACTAATACCAATTGCCCCTGCAGTTCACTACCACATGGGTGGTATTGCTACGGACAGTTACGGACAGACTAACCTCAATGGTCTTTTAGCTGTTGGGGAATGTAGCGCTGTTGGGGTTCATGGTGCCAATCGACTTGCAAGCAATTCTCTACTTGAAGCAATCGTATTCGGAGATCGAGCAGCACGATATATCAATGGAAAAAATTGGGAGAATAAACACTCGCAAAAAATTAAAACACAACCATGGCTATCCATGGGTAAAGAGGTAAGTCACTCCCTAAGAAAAGCTATGACATTAAATTGTGGTGTACAGAGAAATGATAAAAAGTTAAACACACTTATTAATCATATAAATTATTTAATAGAAAAAGTTGGGCCTGCTAACCCACTAGTCGCATCAAAGATGATAGCATCATGTGCCTTAGCCAGAGAGGAATGTCGGGGTGCCCATTACCGAGATGATTTTAATTTTACAAAGAAAAATGCAAAATCAAGCTATATAACTTACGACATGTTGGATTAAAAATGAAATATAACCTAGACGTTCCTCCCTCAATAATTGAACCAATAGTACGCTTAGCGCTTAATGAAGACTTTGGTAACTATGGCGATATTACATCATCACTATTAGTACCAAAGTCAGCTCAAAATAAATTATACATAAGATCACGATCTGACGGTATTATTTCAGGCTTACAGCCTGCAAGGATGACATATGAATTAATAGATAGCACAGTAAAGTTCACTCCTAGATTAAAAGATTCTGAGTCTGTTAAAAAAGGAGATTTAATTGCAATTGTAGAGGGCTCAGCACTCTCTTTATTAGCAGGTGAAAGAATTGCTCTAAACTTTATGGGTAGGTTGTCAGGAATAGCAACATTAACGGCTAAATATGTAGCCCTCGTAAAGGGTACAAATACAAGAATTGCAGCTACAAGAAAAACAACGCCTGGTTTAAGGGCTCTGGAAAAACAAGCAGTGTTAGCTGGTGGGGGCTTTACTCACCGCGGGAGCCTATCATCAAGTATAATGATCAAAGACAATCATGTAGCTTTTGCTGGTGGTATGGAAAATGCTTTAAATACCATAAATAAAAATGCAGACCACATGGCACGTATCAATATTGAAGTGGATAAGATAGATCAACTTGATGTAGTGCTCAAATACAGTCCCGATGTGATTCTATTGGATAATATGAGTACAGAAAATTTATCTCGTGCAGTAAGAATTATCAGATCATGCGATAGTTGCTCTCCAAAAATTGAAGCCTCAGGTAATGTCAGCTTAAGTAAAGTGGAGAGTATAAGCAAAACTGGAGTTGATATAATTTCAATAGGTTCGCTTACGCATAGTTCTCAAAACTTTGATTTAGGAATGGATTCTAACTAAAAGCTGATTTCCTTATCAAAGGTTATGTTTCCAGGACTTACAAGGCTCACATGAGCAATCCGGGAGTTCCAATCAATGTCCATTAAGCCATAGTTAGGTTCATATTGCATAGGAGTAGTTCGGTAAGGGCCTGACTCTATACTCGTATCATTATTTTTTGATCGCCAGTAACTTCCAGGCAAATTCAATGATGATGAGGTAACCTCATGAATTTTAAAAGGGGCTAAGTCTTCACGTTCATAAAATGCGCCGGCATGCCGGTCTCCCGAAAGAATAATTAAATTTTCAACATTTGTGTCTTTGATTAATTTGTAGAGCTTATTTCTTTCATACGGCATAGTCCTCCACGCTTCCCAGCCATGGCCATCAGCAATTACTTGTATTGTACTCACAAGGATACGCAGGTCAGCAGGCTTTTCAAGCTGTTCCTTAAGCCATGACCACTGCTCTAATCCCAGTAATGTTCCTTTCTCTGATGTCGAGGGAATATATCTTTCTTTCCCTGGAGCATTATATTGATCCGTAGGCGTCAATTCTGTTCTGAAGCTCCTAGTATCTAGCATTATGATTTGAATTCTTTGTCCCTTTTGGCCTAGGGTTTTTGAAGCATAAATACCCTGCCTTTGATAACGTACATCTCCGGGCGGAATATCCCAGGCTTTTAGGAACAGGTTTTTTGATTTTTCCTTAAACTTATAAGATGCCCCACCATCATTTAATCCATAGTCATGATCATCCCATGTTGGAATTACAGGAACTTGGTCACGGAATTTTTTAAATTGTCTACTTTGTGCTAACTCTTGATAGGCAGCCTGCATTTTGGGCATATTGGGGTCATCAAAAATAGGGTCTTTATAGTAGGCATCACCATAAACATTATCACCCATAAAAATAAAGGCATCAGGTTTTTCAGCAGCAATATTATTCCATATTGATTGGTCTTTTTTCTCTGATAGACACGACCCAAAACTTAAACGGGTTATAATTTCTGGAAGAGCTTTTGAGGACATAGAAATGATTTCCGCATCATTTCGTTCTAAGCTTACTTTGGTTTTTGAATTATCATCAATCTCGCTTTTACAGCCTTGCAAAATTGCACTAATTATAATTAATTTAATAAAAAATTTTAATGTTGGGAAAGCATACATAATATTGTTCTTTTAAAGGTGTCTTGAGCTAGTTTAGTATAACTAATTTAGTTTAACGTTGCAAAGTGTATAAGTTGAAAATACCAAACAAAATTTGAAGAGATTATACTAATCAGATATCTCGCGAAACTTGAACCTATAAAACATATGACTCCCTATTTTCCTAGTTGGTTTGAGATCATTTATCCAGGGAGGACTGATATCAACGGTATGGTAATGTGTAGAACTTTCAGTAAATGGCCTAACGCCACCTATCATAATTAATTTAGCTATATTTTGTGATCTTTTCCAATTTTTTTCTTCAATTTCACCAGAAATTGAACCGTCACATGTAAAGCTAAACTGACACCCCGTTTTACGATCTGACCCCTGAAAAACAACTTCACATATTGTATTAGGAAAATGCTTAGATTTCCGTCTATTCAAAATAACTTCAGCAACAGCTTTTTGTCCAATTAAGCTCTCTGATCTAGCCTCATAATATATTGCCTCCGATAAACACTGATGCTGCTCTATTGCTGATTTATAATTATAAAAATAGCTTCTTTGAAAACTAGAGTGAAGATCCAGAATATTAGTTTTCCTGTACTTGTTATTCAAATAATTTTTATTTTGAAGTGATTTAGCTTTTATAGCCCAAAAGTTTTCTTCTCTTTTTTGAAGCGCATTTTTAGATATTACAGGAAAAGTAAAAAAAGCAACAGTAAAACAAATTACCACAATAGCCCAAGGGAGTAAGGTATAACTTTTTAAGTTCATAAAGTTTCCTTTATGTCTACAGTAAGATCACAGTTAGGAATTTCTATAAAAATCAGTTTACGCTCTCTTGGATAATATAGCCGCTTGGGCAGCTGCTAACCTAGCGATCGGAACGCGATAAGGCGAACAAGAGACGTAATCTAATCCCAGGTTATGGCAAAATTCTATTGAAGAGGGGTCTCCTCCATGCTCACCGCATATACCTAACTTAATATCACTTCTTGTTTTTCTTCCTTTTAAAGTAGCAATATTGATTAATTGACCAACACCATCTTGATCGAGTGTAACAAAAGGGTCTTTTTCAATAATACCCGCCCTTACATAATCTGGTAAGAATTTACCGGCGTCATCACGTGAAAGGCCATAAGTTGTTTGAGTAAGGTCATTTGTTCCAAAGCTGAAGAATTCCGCGTGGTGAGCAATCTCCCCTGCAAGCAATGCGGCTCTCGGTAGCTCAATCATTGTGCCTATTGAATAGTTTTTAGCGCCAATTTTATCTGCTAATTTTTTGATGATATTACATAATATTTCTAATTCTTCAGGTGAAGAAACTAACGGTATCATTATTTCAGCATTAAGTTCTTTTCCGGTTTCACCCTCAACTATAATCTGAGCTTCAAATATTGCTCTAGCCTGCATTTCATAGATCTCAGGATATGATATTCCAAGTCTACAGCCACGGTGACCCAGCATGGGATTAGTCTCTGCAAGCTCTCTTGAACGCAACATAAGTTCTTTTTTTGGCAAACCCAAGGATTTGGCAACTGATATAATATCGTCTTCTGTATGTGGTAAAAATTCATGCAAAGGAGGGTCCAATAATCGGATAGTACATGGACGACCTTCCATTATTCTGAATATAGCAGCAAAATCTTCACGCTGTACTGGTAAGATTTTTGCCAGTGCGTCTTGTCTTCCCATTTTATTAGATGCTAAGATCATTTCACGAAAATGGGCTAACCGGTTTTCTTCAAAAAACATATGCTCGGTTCTGCATAATCCGATCCCCTCAGCACCAAAATCCTTAGCAGTTGTAACATCCAGGGGGGTTTCTGCATTAGCCCTTATCCGAAGGGTTCTTGCAGTGTCAGCCCAATTCATAATTTTTGAAAAATCACCAGATAATTCAGGTTGCATCATATCAACCGAACCGAAGAATACTTGGCCTGTTGCTCCATCAATTGTTAAGGTATCTCCTCTTTTGACAACCCTATTCATTACTGAAAACTCTTTAGCTTCATAGTTAATACGGATATCTCCAGCTCCAGAAACACACGGTCTACCCATACCCCTAGCAACAACTGCCGCATGCGATGTCATTCCCCCTCTAGCAGTTATAATAGCTTCAGCAGCATGCATTCCGTGAATATCTTCTGGACTAGTTTCTGTTCGAACTAATATAACTTTTTTACCAGCTTTTTTTAATTCTTCAGCTTCATCAGAGTCAAATACCACTTCCCCAATGGCTGCCCCTGGAGACGCAGGCAGACCCATGGTAAGTAGATCCCTTTTTGCATTCGGATCAAGTGTTGGATGTAATAATTGGTCCAGTGATAAGGGGTCAATACGTAATAGCGCGTCATCACTGGAAATTTGTCCTGATAATGCCATATCAACTGCTATTTTAAATGCTGCTTTCGCGGTCCTCTTACCTGAACGCGTCTGAAGTAGCCAAAGTTTCCCTCTCTCAACTGTGAATTCAATATCCTGCATATCCTTGTAATGATTTTCTAATGTCTCAAAGGTTTCGGAAAGCTCAGCGAACACCTTGGGAAAAGACTCTTCCATAGACAGGCTTTCTTCTCCCATTTCTAGACGGGCTACCTTAGTCAAAGCTTGTGGAGTCCTTATTCCAGCTACAACATCTTCTCCCTGTGCGTTTATTAAATACTCACCATAATAACTTTTTTCTCCATTAGATGGATTCCGAGTAAATGCCACACCAGTTGCTGATGTATCACCCATATTTCCAAACACCATTGCTTGAATATTTACTGCAGTTCCCCAAGCAGCGGGTATGCTATTAAGTCGACGATAAACAACAGCGCGTTCATTCATCCAACTTCCAAAAACAGCATCAACTGCTCCTTGCAGTTGCTTCATAGGATCCTGTGGGAATTGATAGCCTAATTCACGAACCACAGCAGTTTTATATTTATCAATGATAACTGCCCAATCATCAGATGAAAGCTCTGTATCAAAATTGTAACCTTGGTTATCTTTATAGATTTCTAATATATCTTCAAATGTGTGGTGATGTACACCTAATACAACATCAGAATACATTGTAATAAAGCGTCTATAACTATCCAACGCAAAGCGTCTATCACCTGAAAGTTTTGCTAAACCTTCAACAGTTTCGTCATTTAAACCAAGATTTAAAACTGTGTCCATCATACCAGGCATTGATGCACGCGCACCTGAACGCACAGATAACAATAATGGATTTGAACTACTTCCGAATAACTTTCCTGTTATTTTCTCTATAATTTTCAAGCCATCATCAGTTTGAGTACTAAGCTCGTCAGGGTATTTATTACCATTATCATAAAAGCTAGTACATACATCTGTAGATAAGGTAAAACCTGGAGGAACTGGCAATCCAAGGGATGCCATCTCCGCTAAGTTGGCTCCCTTGCCTCCAAGTAAATTTTTCATCGCTGTATTGCCTTCAGCTTGCCCTCCGCCGAAAGAATAAACCCATTTTGTCATGAACTATGACCCCTATATTTTAACCCGTAATAGCATCAAAATCAGCTATTTCTAGGGCAGTATCACGTAACATAATTAAAAGTCTAAGGTTGTTTGCCCGTATATCTGGGTTTTCATCGTTTACCTTCACTTCATCAAAAAAAAGATCTATTGGTTTCCGCAACTTAGACAGCGCTGTCATAGCCATAGAATATGACTCATTACCCATTTCAAGCACTATATTTTTTCGGGCTTGAATTAGTGCTCCTAATAAGTTTTTTGCTCTATAATGCGTCAATGTGTCAACATCACCGCATGGTAATTCAGCCTTTTTCTCCTCTGCTTTAAGTATATTGCCTGAGCGCTTGCAAACAGAAAGTAAGTTTATACCTTCTTCTGTAGACAAGAATGCCTGCAAAGATTCAACACGATTCGTAGCCGACAAAAGATCATTAGCATCACGTTTTAAAACAGCATTAATAAGATCTTGCCTCATACCATTATCACGAAGGTAAACTTTAAATCGCTCAGTAATAAAAAATAAAAGACTATCAATAACTGAAGTGTCCAATTCAGGCAAACATGGTTTGGCGATAACTCTAGAAGATACTGCCATTTCCAAAATGTTTGAAATATTTAATTTTATCTTATTTTCAAGTATTATTCTGACTACCCCTAATGCTGCTCGCCTCAAGGCGAATGGGTCTTTAGACCCTGTCGGCTTTTCTTGTATCCCCCAAAAACAGAGTAATGTATCAATTTTATCAGCTAGAGCTACCGCGATTGCTACAGAATTGCTTGGGACATTATCGCTAGGGCCTTGTGGCTTATATTGATCTTCAATCGCCTTAACGATATCTTTATTTCCACCCTCTGCGGCGTAGTACATAGCACCAATTTGGCCTTGCAAACTAGTGAATTCAACAACCATATTTGTTACAAGGTCACATTTTGCTAACCGCGCAGCTTTTTTTACAAGTTCAGGATCTGCATTAAGATATGGAGCCATTAAAGTCGCAAGCACTGCAACTCTTTCAGATTTATCTCTAATAGAGCCAAGTTTTTTATGAAAAACTATTGAGTCTAGTTTTGAGTAGTTTTCTTCTAAATCAAACTTCATATCCTCTTTTTGAAAAAATTTGGCATCTGAAAGCCTTGCGGATAATACTTTACCATTACCCTTTGCAATTTCTGCTCCGCCATCGGGCGCAGTCTGATTTGAAACTACAATAAAGTGTGGGGAGAGATTTCCAGTAGATGGATCTCTAACTGCAAAATATTTTTGATGAGTTCGCATGGATAGCTTTATTACCTCAGAGGGTAACTCTAAAAATAGAGGATCCATATGACCTAATAAAACATTAGGCCACTCGACTAAACCTGATACTTCATCAAGTAATGAAATATCATCAATTAATTCTAATCCATTTTCAGCACAAACATTTTTTGCATCATTAAAGATTTTATTTTTTCTATCCTGATGGGAAATCATTACATGTCCCTCATTTTCAAGTTTATGGCAATAATCAGAGAAGCTTTTTACAGTAAAAGGGCCCTTGCCGTGTCTTCTGTGACCTTCGGTCATTCTATCCGCTCTTATATTATCGACTGCACAATCTATTATTTTGCCATCAATCAGGCAAATGATACCTCTTAGAGGCCTTACCCAACGAAAACCAGACCTTCCGGATTTCATTGATTTAGGCCAAGGAAAATTATTCATAACAGACACTAAAACCTCAGAAACTATTTGGTCACTATTAAGACCTTTTTTTTCAGTTTTAGTATAGTAATAATCACCTTTTTTTTCATCAACCTTGATTCTAGCGTCAGACAAATTGGTTAGCCCAGCACTTCGAAGAAATCCTTCAATTGCTTTTTCTGGAGCGTTAACCCTTGGTCCTTTTTTTTCTTCCGAAAGGTCTGGAGACTTGAGAGGAATATCAGCTTTAAATATTAACCTCCTAGGGCCTGTATGATATATTATTTTTTCACACAACAATCCTTCTCTTTTTAACCCAGACACCATGAGTTTCGAAAAATTTTCTCCTGCTTTTAATTGCATTCTAGCAGGAATTTCTTCACTGAAAATTTCAATAAAAAGTTCTACCATTTTTAATTTTTCCATGCTTTTTCTTTAATGTTATTTTCTTTGTTTACATAAGAATTAGCGCAAGCTTTAGTGAGATCTCTAACACGTTTTATATATTCTTGCCTTTGTGTTGGCGAAACAACACCCCTGGCATCAAGCAAATTAAACAGGTGTGATGCTTTTAAAGCGTGCTCATATGCGGGCAACGGAAGTGCAATATCAAGCTCAAGAAGCGCCATGCATTCCGCTTCAGCAAATTTAAATTTCTCTAAGATTTTAATTGTATCAGCGTACTCAAAATTATAAGCAGATTGTTGCACTTCATTTTGGTGAAATATATCACCATATAATACTTTAGGAGTACCATTACTTTTATTTTCTTCTGTGAAGACAAGGTCATAAACATTATCAACCCCTTGCACATACATAGCTAGGCGTTCTAATCCATAAGTTAGTTCACCAGAAACAATATCAAGCTCGACTCCTCCTACCTGTTGGAAATACGTGTACTGACTCACCTCCATACCATCACACCAAACTTCCCAACCCAAACCCCAAGCACCAACAGTGGGATTTTCCCAGTCATCTTCAACAAAACGAATATCATGCAAGTCCATATCAATCCCTATAGCAGCTAGGCTACCAAGGTATAACTCTTGAAAATTGACAGGGTTAGGCTTCATTATCACTTGAAACTGATAATAATGTTGCAACCTATTAGGGTTTTCACCATATCTGCCATCTGCAGGTCTTCTAGAGGGCTGAACATAGGCAACATTCCAAGGCTTATTACCTAGGGATCTCAAAACTGTTGCAGGGTGCAATGTTCCCGCCCCTACCTCCGTATCAAAAGGCTGTAAAATTACACAGCCCTGACTCGCCCAATAATTTTGCAAAGCAAGGATTAATCCCTGAAAGGACTTAACTGATTTAATATTATTTTTCATTTTCATAACCACAGGGTTCTGATGTTTAAGTTATGACAAACCTAGTTAGAAACCCATAAATTTCAACCCTTAAGGTTGGTGTATTTGATTTAACAATCCCGCACATTTAAACACATCAACTGCATCTTCAAAATCATCATCTAAAACCATCAAACGCCTGGGTATAATACCAATAGATCCCTCTATTATACTAACATTTTCATCCATGGTAAAAAATGGTATGTCAGCTTCCTTCAAAATAGCCTGTGCATAATTTAAAGTGGCTAAGTTTACAGTTTTTAATATTGGGGTCATTATAAAACTCAATTTATGCCCTGCGACAGCAAAAGCTCTTGTAGGTTAGTTTTTAAAACACTAATAGCATAAATCAATCTTAAAAAACCCTACAAGGGGAATATGTGAGCGCTCAACCACAACTTATTAATAAAGTAGACCGAAGTCCCTCTGAAAGACTATGGGAAATGGCTGCTAGTGACATGGCATCTGTTGATCAGATAATTTTAGAAAGAATGCAAAGTCCAGTAGGTTTAATTCCAGATCTCGCAAAACATTTAATTAGCGCAGGTGGGAAACGATTAAGACCCCTACTGACTGTAGCAACATCTTTGATGTGTGGATATAAAGGGGACAAGCATCACAAACTTGCTGCTGCTGTAGAGTTTATCCACTCAGCTACACTCCTGCATGACGATGTAGTAGACGACAGCACGCTTAGAAGAGGTAAAAAACCAGCCAATTTAGTTTGGGGAAATAGCCCCTCAATTCTTGTTGGTGATTTTTTATTTGCACGAGCTTTTAATTTAATGGTTGAAACTAATTCGTTGGAGGCACTTAAAATTTTATCAAATGCATCCTCTATTATAGCAGAAGGAGAGGTTAGACAGTTAGCAGCTCTAGGAAATATGCAGATGGATGAAGACTCTTATATGCAGGTTATATCAGCAAAAACCGCTGCATTGTTCTCAGCCTCCACTGAAGTTTCAGCTGTTATTACAGCTCAATCTGATGAAAAAAGAAAAGCACTCCATGACTATGGCTTAAAAATTGGCCTTGCATTTCAACTAGTCGATGATGCGCTTGATTATAGTGGATTTGAAAGCAAATTAGGTAAATCATTAGGGGATGATTTCAGAGAGGGAAAAATGACCCTACCAGTTATTCGTGCCATTGAGTTTTCTAAGCACGAAAATGATAGTTTTTGGCACAGAGTAATAGTTGAAAGAAACCAGAATAATGAAGACTTTAAAAAAGCAATGTTATTGATAAAGAGCTCAAAATCTATCGAAAGTACAATAGAATTAGCTCGGCAATATTCACTAGAAGCAAAAGAGCTTCTTAATGTTTTTGATGCTGGCCCATGGAGAACTACACTACAGGAATTAGCTAGTTACATAGTTGAAAGAGCAAGCTGAAAATAATGACTACAGGCTTTTACTAATATGTTTCAGCATTATATATCTTTTAATAAAAAACCTAACAGATGCAGCTAATACAATTGAAATTAAAAGTATCCACATAGAAATTCTAATTTCTTTAATTACACAAAAAATAGTTAAAGATGAAAAAAATATCCCCGCAGCTAAGTATGCTAAAGACACTCTAGTGTGGCTTATACTTTGAGCAATTAACGCTTGGTACAGGTGACTTTTATGCGCCGAGAAAAAAGAACCTCCAAGCCGCACTCTTCCTAACATAGTGATAAAAATATCAGATAAAAACGGAAGGATTAAGAGCGGACCCACATATAAAAGATCAAGATTGCCTGTCTCTTTTACTAAAAGCAATGCAGATAAAGAGAAAATAAAACCCGTTAAAAGGGAACCGGTATCTCCTGCAAATATTTTGGAATTATTACCAAAATTAAAAGGTAATAATCCGAGTAAGCTAAAACATAGTATAAGTCCTATAATCATTGTAGTTACGGCCCCCAATATAAATGCAATTATAGTTAATGAAGAAGTAGCCAGAAACATAAAACTAGCCATTAGGCCATTAGCACCATCCATAAAATTAATCCCATTTATACAAACAAATATCCATAGGACTGAGCCAATTAACCCCGCTAAGTAAGGCAAGTTAATTGAACTATAAAATCCTGGCAATGAAGTAACTGGCCCAGTAAGAATTACAGCTGAAATTGCAACAAAAAATATTATTATAGATTTATGTATGCCTCTTATTTCAAAAATATCATCAAGTACTCCCAAAAAAGAGATTATTATTGCACAAACTAAAAAATAAGGTAAATCCTTAGATAAGGGCACTTCAGGAATAAAAGTATTTATTAAAATTAGCGAAAACCCTAACGCAGCAATAATCCCTAACCCACCACCAGTGGGGTTTGTTTTAATATGGATAGAACGATGATTAGGATTGTCACTCAAATGCACTAATACCATAAGCTTGCAAATTAAAAATGAAATAATGAAACATCCAAGCCCTATATAAAAAATATCTGAATTCAATAGTCTCATTTATTTATCGCCTAATATAGTAGTCTCGCACCACCAATCAGGCGCTATAGATCTGATTGCATTAGCCGCCTTTAAAGATGCTCCTGCATCTTTAAAAAGACCATAGCATGTAGGGCCTGAACCAGACATTCGTGCAAGACAGCATCCAGTCTGGTTATTAATGACGTTCAAGACGTCCCCTATAATAGGCTCCAGTAATATAGCGGCAGCTTCGAGGTCATTTCTTCCATTTATTGCTCTGATAAGTAAAGATCCTTCCGAGGTAGTCGGTAATACTGAACCATCTTCAACAAACATTTCATCAAAAGCTTTAAATACCTTTGCTGTTGAAAGGCTCACCCTGGGGTTAACCAGTACTGCATTTAATTGTCCCAAGCCAGGACAAAAGGATAAGTTTTCTCCAATACCACCCATTTGTGCAGTTTTTGAAAACAAGCAAACGGGGACATCAGCACCAAGCGACAAGGCTGCCTGAATGCTCTCAGTATTGAAAATACGCATTATTGCAGCAGCATTTGCACTACCCCCTCCAATACCTGCAGATACAGGTAAGTTTTTTACCAATTTAACATGCTGCGGACTACGGTTTATTGCTTTCAGGGCTTGAATTGTTGAGTTAGATTCGTTTGCATTAAGCATGTGTCCAAATGGACCCGTAATTGATATTTTATTTTCTTTTGAGGGTACAATTAAGATTTCATCTGCGATATCGGAAAAAACAACAAGACTGTTTAACGGGTGATAACCATATTGAGAATGGGAAATGTCATTAATTTTAGAGTCCACGTGAAGCGTTAAGTTAATTTTAGCTTTCGCTCGCTCTTGATATTCATAAGTCACTATGATTGAACTCCAATATCATGGTGCTGATAAACAAACTTACCATCTAGTTTTTCAAGTATATAATTTTTTTCTTTCTTAGTAGGATTATAATTTAAAGCTCGTTCCCATTGGTACATTGCCTCTTTTTTTCTTCCAATCACCCAATAAATATCTCCCAAATGATCTATTATTGTCGCAGAAGTTGGAGATAATTCTACAGCAGCCTCTAAATTAAGCTTGGCTTTTTTTAAATTCCCTAACTTATAATAAGCCCAACCTAAGCTATCGATTATTGCGCCACTATTCGGGCTCAATTCTACTGCTTTTTGTATCATCTCAAGAGATGTTGATAAATATTTTCCTTTTTCTATCCATGTATAACCTAAATAATTTAGTGCATCAGCATGATTAGGGTCTATAGATAAAACTTTTTTAAAGTCGGCTTCCGCTTCATCCCACTTGCCAATTCTCTCATAGCAAATCCCCCTAAAATATAATACTTGAGGATTGGCATTTAATTCTTGATCAGTCATTTTATGAATTAAGCCATCATAGACAGGCAAAGCATTAATATAATTTTCACGAATAACATATGCCCTTCCTAAGGCCTCCTGCGTAACTGCCGTTGGCTTATCAATATTAAGTTTTTGTAAAATATTTAATGCTTTTTGATCAGACTTTTTATTCAAATATAGATTTGCAGCGGATAGTTTAGCAGTAATATCATAGCTCGATTTATCTGAGACACTTAGGTAAAGGCCCAAAGCTTCTGATGGACGTTTAGTATTCTCAAGTAATTCTCCAAGCCATATACTTGCTTTATCATGATTTGGGTCAAGGTCTAATGCCAACCGTAATAAGATCTCGCCCGCATCGCTTGAACGATTAGCAACAAAAAACCAATAAGAGGGCTCTGTTAAAGCTCTAGCTGCCTCTTGTATCGCTGTTTTCTCAATATTTTTAGTCTTTTCAGACTTAAGTAGCTTTATGTATCTTTCAATTTCGCTTCCCCCACGGAGATTATTTTCTTTTAGATAGTATTCGAGTTCAAGTAAGGCATCCTTATTTCTATCTATTGAGATTAAGAATCGTGCTTTTGATAAATAATACTCTGTTCGAAGTTGCCCACTATCTTTAACAAGTTTAAATGCCTCTAAAGCTCGGTCTGTGTCTCCAATTAACCCCTCAGCTTTTGCAATTTGTAATTGCCCTAGGTTTTGGAAATAAACGCCACCTTCGAGAAATAAAAACTCACCGCGAGCTTTATCAATGTCCCCTAAAGCTACAAAGTTCCAGCCAGCTAATAAACCCTTCATAATACTAATGGTAACCTCATCAGTCTCACGAGTTAAATACTGAGTTGCTGTTTCATGAAGTCCTTGGGATAAGGCCCGATATCCTAACACAAAATTACTTAAAGGATCATTTTTATCTTTTTTATTGATAACCTCAGCATGCTGATGTGCTAGAGCTAAATTATTAGCTACTATGGCAGAACTAATAGCTTTTTGCCCAAGAGAAACTTCAAAATCAGAATATTCAAAAGCAGTAGTTAAATAATCAGATCTAAATTGTGACTCTTTAATTCTACTCGCGTAACTACCAGCCAGAAAACTACTAAAGACTGTAGTCTCAGACTGAATGGGCTGAAGGCGGGCTGTTGTACAAGATGCCAATATTAGAAAAGACACTAACGAAGAATAAATTTGTAGTTTAAACAAAACAACTTTCCAGTTTTAATGTTACATATTAGGGTAGTTTGGCCCACCGCCGCCTTCAGGAACTGACCATATAATATTTCTACTTGGGTCTTTAATATCGCATGTTTTACAGTGTACGCAATTTTGAGCGTTAACTTGAAAACGGGGATTTGAACCATCCTCTTCTCTTAAAACCTCATAAACACCAGCAGGGCAATACCTCTGTGCAGGCTCATCAAAATTAGGCAAGTTAAAGTCAATTGGAACTGTGGAATTAACTAATTTTAGATGACTAGGTTGTTCTTCTCCGTGATTTGTGGCTGAGAAAGATACATTTGTTAAGCGATCAAATGATAATATACCATCCGGTTTAGGGTATTCTATTTTTTTAAATCGGTCTGCTTTTCCTGTTGAAGCAGCATCGTCTTTACCGTGAGATAAAGTCATTGTTCTTCCTCGGGAAAATAGCTTGGTAACATTCATTATTGCACCAATTAAATTAAACTTGGCAATAGTAGCAGACCACATATCAATCCCGCCAAATAACATTCCACCAAGAAAGGGACCAAACCTTGCATTTAAAGGTGCAACATTCCTTACCGGCCTCAAGTCGCGGCCAACAGGTCCATTCCTTAAAGCTTCATCATAAGATAACAATTCTGTTCTTTCTAAACCAAGAAGCATAGCTGCGTGAGCAGATTCTGCAGCATCAACGCCGGAGTGCATAGCATTATGGTTTCCTTTTATTCTAGGAAGGTTAACCAGTCCTGCTGAACAACCGAGCAAAACCCCTCCAGGGAAACAAGCTTTAGGAACAGACTGAATTCCACCCTTTGTGACAACTCGAGCACCATAAGCAACACGTTTTCCTTCATCTAAAACTCGAGATATTTCTGGATGATGCTTCCAACGTTGCATTTCAGCATAAGGGTATAAGTGCGGGTTTTTATAATTTAAATCAACAATATATCCAAGGTAAACTTGATTGTTTTCAGCATGATACAAAAATGAACCACCACCAGCTTTCCAACCTAAAGGCCACCCAGCTGTATGAACTACCAAACCCTCTTGATGGTTTTCAGGTTTGACATCCCAAATTTCTTTCATTCCTAAGCCAAATTTAGGGTAATCAGATAGTTCATCTAGAGAGAATTTACTTATAGCCTGCTTTGCAAGTGAACCCCGGGCGCCTTCAGCTATAAAGACATATTTACCATGAAGCTCCATGCCCGGCTCATACCCATCACCTTTTGTTCCATCCTTGGAAATTCCAAACTCGCCTGCGACTACACCTTTAACTGCTCCAGACTGATCATAAACCAACTCTGAGCATGACATCCCAGGGAATATTTCAACACCCAAAGCCTCAGCTTGCTCTGCTAGCCATCGACATGTGTTAGCCATAGAAACAATATAATTACCATGATTTTTCATTAAAGGAGGCATAAGAAAATTAGGAACCGTAAATGATCCACTTGGGCCAAGAATGATAAGTTTATCATTCTTTACCTTATTCTTAATTGGAGATCCTTTAGTCTCCCAATCCGGCATTAAACGGGTAAGACCGCTCGGATCCAGCACTGCACCCGATAAGATATGTGCTCCAACTTCAGATCCTTTTTCAAGAACGACCACATTGTAGTTTTCATTCAGCTGCTTTAATTTAATTGCAGCTGATAGTCCCGCGGGTCCAGCACCTACAATGACAACATCATACTCCATGCTTTCACGTTCAAAATGATTTTCTTTATTTTCATCCATTTATAGACTCGCATTTATAAAAAATATTACATAGGCATTATACAGAATAGATTAGCAAAACAAGCATTCGCTTTGCCGCAGATGCCTCAATAGTAATTTTTGTGAAAAAGAGACTTAAAATCGATGCTGAACATAGCAATTTTAACCGCGGATCCGGCCAATTATTCAAACAAGAGAATGATTAGTGCTGGAAAGGATCTTGGGCATAATGTTTACACTTTACTTACTCATGAGCAGGTCATTCCGTCTCATGATCACATATACTTATCAGAACTTGACCGAACTCCTGATGCGGTCATCCCCCGCATAGGTGTATCACTCTCCGATTTTGGTCAGAAACTCATAAATATTTTTGAAAACGCCAATATTCCAACGACTGTTTCCTCATATGGATTTATAAATTCTCGTGATAAATTTTTAGCTGGCCAACTATTAAGCAGATGCGGATTAGCCATACCCAAAACTACATTATTTACAAATATAGATAAGTTAAATGATGCCATTGAAAGCATCGGAGGGTATCCATTTATATTTAAAGCAGTAAAAGGAACACAAGGGGATACTGTTTTTTTAATCAATGATATTAATACTGCTAAAAAAATAATTTCAGAATATATTAACGAACGTCGACCTTTTTTGATACAAGAATTTATAAGTGACAGTGAGGGTTCTGATATAAGATGTTTTGTTATAGAAAAAGAAGTCGTTGCTGCCATGAAACGCACTGCTAAGTTTGGAGATTTTAGGTCGAACATACATGCTGGGGGTCTCGGATCTATGACTGAAATTACTCATGAAGAAAGAAAAATGGCAATTGATGCTGCTAACTTTTTAAACTTACCAATTGCTGGGGTCGATATACTGAGGTCAAATAATGGACCCAAATTACTTGAAGTAAATTCATCATCCGGCCTTGAAGAAATAGAAAGGGTAACAAGCATAAATATTGCTTATAAAATAATAAAGTTAGTAGAAAAAATGGTATATAAAAATGAATGAAGCATTAAAATCTGCTCTCGATTGGTGGTCACAAGTTGGTGTTGAAACACCGGAATTAAATTTACCTCATACTCAAGAAAATTTGATTACACAGACTACAACTGAAAAAAAAGTAGAGATACAAAAAAAACCAATAAAAACAAATGATAGAGTTCAAAAAGACTTAAAAAAAATAAAAAACCTCGATGATTTAAAGATTTATATGGGTGATTTTGAAAGTGCTGCCCTTACTGATAATTCAAGACAATGTGTGTTTTCTAGAGGAAATCCAAAAGCTAACTTGATGGTGATAGGCGACAGTCCAAGTAGCCATGATGATAAAACTGGTCAACCATTTGTGGGGCCTGAAGGGCAATTACTTGACAAAATGCTTGCCTCGATAAACCAAACTGAAAACAATACTTATATAACAACTGCTATTAACTGGAAATTACCCACTCATAAAAAACCTTCAGATGAAGAACTTAATATTTGTATTCCATTCTTGAAGCGGCATATTGAACTAGTATCTCCAGCTATATTACTTTTAGTTGGAGGCGTTTCACTCCAAGCCCTTACAGGACTTACCACAATTATGAAGAATAGAGGTCAATGGCAAAAAGTTAATTTTTCTAATAAAGAAATAATTGCATTACCAATTTATCACCCAACTCTATTAATGAAACAACCTTTACTTAAAAGAGAGGCATGGAGAGATTTATGCACACTTAAGGAAAAGTTAGTCAACTTTAGTAATCGAACAAGTTGAAACATGACTTGAACAATTTACCGACTGAGTATACAGGCGCGCATCACAATAGAAATAAATTGGAAGCACTATCTTGATCCGCTCAACACTAACTACATTTGCTAACAAAATCTCTATACCAGCGAGGCGGCGTCATGGCCCGCTCACATTTGATTTTAATCGAACAAAAGTTGAAGTCTTATCTGGATTGACAGTAGCTCTTGCACTTGTTCCTGAAGCAGTAGCTTTTGCGATTGTTGCTGGAGTTGAACCATTAGTAGGTTTATATGCAGCATTTATTGTTGGCCTTATTACAGCATGTATCGGCGGAAGGCCTGGTATGATATCCGGCGCAACAGGGGCTTTGGCTGTTGTAATGGTTGCATTGGTTGCTCAGCATGGGGTCGAATATTTATTTATAACTGTAGTTTTAATGGGTATAATGCAAATAATCGCAGGTATTTTGAGGCTAGGCAAATTTATTAGGCTAGTTCCGCACCCAGTAATGCTAGGTTTTGTAAATGGACTTGCTATTGTAATTTTCTTGGCACAACTCACTCAATTTCAAACGATACCCGCTCCAGCAGGTGAAACACATGGACCATTTAATATGCTCCATGGAACTTGGATGAGCGGTATAACTCTTTACTTAATGTTAGGCTTGGTAGCTCTTACAATGTTTTTAATTTGGGTTACACCAAAAATTACTAACTTTATACCAGCACCATTAGCAGGCATCGGTATAGTTGCGGCTATAGTAATCATATTTGGAATCGATGTTCCTCGTGTCGGAGACATGTCATCTATCGAGGGAGGATTGCCTGTCTTTCATATTCCTGATGTACCCTTCAATTTAGATACTCTAAGAATTATACTGCCTTACTCATTAATACTTGCCTCAATAGGACTTATAGAAAGTTTGCTGACATTGAATTTAGTAGGGGAGATAAAAGAAGAACGTGGGGGAGCATCACAAGAGTGTGTTGCCCAAGGCATAAGCAATACTGTAACTGGATTTTTCGGCGGTATGGGTGGCTGCGCAATGATTGGCCAATCTATGATAAATGTGAAGTCCGGTGGCAGAACTAGACTTTCAGGTATATCAGCATCATTGTTTCTGTTATTTTTCATATTGTTTGGATCACACATTATTGAAGAAATACCATTGGCCGCTCTTGTTGGGGTAATGTTTATGGTAGTAATAGGTACATTTGCTTGGCAATCTTTTTCAATTATGCGCCGCATTCCAACTATTGATGCTCTTGTGATCATCTTAGTAACAATTGTAACTGTCTGGCACGATTTAGCGATTGCAGTAATTGTAGGTGTAATAGTATCGGCTTTAGCATATGCATGGAATGCAGCTCGACGCATTAATGTTAATACTGAAATTAACGAAGATACTAAAATTTACATGCTAGAAGGCCCTTTGTTTTTTGGCTCAGTTGATGTTTTTAGTTCATTATTCACAATAAAAGATGATCCAAATATCGTAATAGTTGATTTTAAGAATAGCCGTGTCGTTGATCAATCAGCCCTTCAAGCAATTGAGGTACTTGCAGCTAAATATACACAATCAGGAAAAGAAGTTCGCTTAAGACATCTTACGCGGGACTGTCATAAGCTACTAAAACGGGCGGGGCAATTAATGATAGATTCTGATGATGACCCAGAATATGGTGTCGCTGTAGACTATAAGGTTAGGTTAGGCCGCTTAGGTGGCGGTCACTAATTTATAGGTTTTTTCGATTTATTTTAAGTTTTAGTCTATTCTTCTTTTCTCTATATTTTTTAATTTGCTTATTAGAAAATAACCAAAGTATGAAAAATATAAACGATAAAATTAATGTAATTTCAATATAGTAATTCATTGTGTTTTAACTATCCAACCTCCGCCGAGTGTTCTTTTAGCAGAACTTTCTGAACTGTAGAATACGCAAGCTTGACCGGGCGATATTCCTTCATCCGGCTGATCTAGCTCGACTATAATTTCATCACCCTCAAGCAAAAAAGTAGCAAGTACCGGTGAACGCGTAGACCGTACTTTTACTCGAAGTTGGAACCCGTCAAGGTTTTTATTATATTCCCCCTTACCAAGCCAATTAATGTCTTCAAGCCATATTTTTTTGCGCTTTAAAGCTTCTCTTGGGCCAACAATAACTTGGTTTGTGTTCTGATCTATTTTTATCACAAAAAGAGGGTCTTCCCCGGAACCATCTGGCAAGCCAAGGCCGCGGCGTTGACCTATCGTGTAATACATTATGCCTCTATGTTTACCCAATACTTGACCATTAAGATGAACAATATTACCGGGTTTACCAGATAAAGGACGTATTTTTTCTATTACATCCGTATATTTACCTGTTGGTACAAAACAAATATCTTGGCTATCAGGTTTACTTGCAACATTAAGACCAAACTTAACAGCTAAAGACCGTGTTTCAGACTTACTAAAGCTTCCTAATGGAAATCTTAAATAATCGAGTTGCTCTCTTGTTGTTGCGAACAAGAAATAGCTTTGGTCTTTTCCATGATCATGAGCTCTGTGAAGTTCCGCTCCCTCAGAGCCCATTATTCTTTTGATATAATGTCCAGTCGCCATGCAATCCGCACCTAAATCTTTGGCAACTGCTAAAAGGTCATGAAACTTTACTGTTTGATTACAACGCACACATGGGATTGGTGTGGAACCAGCGAGATAAGTATCCGCAAAATTCTCTATGACTTTTTCGCGAAAATTATCTTCATAATCTAGAACGTAATGAGGAAAATTCATCATTTCTGCTACACGTTTAGCATCATAAATATCTTGTCCAGCACAACATGCTTTAGCTTTTTTAATTGTTTCTCCGTGATCATATAATTGTAGAGTTACACCAATTACATCATATCCTTCGCTAGCCAATAAAGCGGCACAAACAGAACTGTCAACGCCGCCGCTCATTGCAACAACAACACGTGTATCAGAATTTGCTTTAGCAAATCCCAGAGAGTTTAAATTTGTATTTTTTGATCCGTTCATTTTATAAGCTTTGTTATAAATTACTTAACATTTAAGGAAATATAAACTCTATAAATAATCTTGCAAGAGCAGGCTTAATTCATAGACAAATAGTTGCCTAATTCAATTGCACGCTAGGCCGCTGTAGCGCTACGATCTTCAGCCAATATTGTTAACAAACTTTCTTCATTTGGAGCAGCCCTTAACCTCTGACGCATATCTGGCTTGCGTAATGTTCTAGAAACTTTTGCTAAAGCTCGCAAATGGGCTCCACCAGCATTTTTTGGAGCTAACAAGAGAGTTACTAAGTCAACAGGTCTCTCATCAATTGAGTCGTACTCAATGGGTGTTTCAAGCCTTGCAAATATTGCGTGTACTTCAGTTATTCCCTCAATTCTTGCATGCGGTAGGGCAACGCCAGAACCAACACCAGTTGAACCAAGTCGCTCTCTCTCCATTGCAGCTAAAACTATATCACGGCAGGCAATACCGGCATTATTCAATTTTCTTGACTTAAGAAGCTTAGTGGCCATTTCTTGCAATAACTGTTTCTTACTGGTAACGTTCAAGTCACAGAGAATATTGCTTCCATGAAATAAATTATCATTACTCATTATTTAAGTTCGCATTCTTTCAATAAATTATAAAGGCATTAACAAGCTTCAAAGCTAGAGCCGCCCATTAAACCCAAAGTAATGAGAGGTCAACACAAACAAAATATAACTATCTCATTACATAGTAATGAAAATAAGATTATTTTTTCTATTACCCAATATTGTCAATTGAAGGGTCAATCCATCCAATATTCCCATCTGAACGCTTGAACACTACATTAAGTCCGCCATGTCTTGCGTTATTAAAGACAACTACGCCATTATCTGCTAACCCTAATTCAAAGGCGGCCATTCCAGGCGTAAGTGTTCTTATTTTGCTTGATTTCTCAGCTATTACTAGAGGCTCCGTATTTCCATTATACTCCATATCGTCTTCAGAGTTGTCAGTTATTGGGTTTTCCAAAACAAACATTGTACCATTTTTAGCTTTAGCTTGCTTACTGTGATCTTTTAACCGTCGTTTATACCTTCGCAAACGTTTCTCTATATGTTCAAGTGCTTCATTTGATGCAGCGTAAGCATCTGAAGCCACTCCCTGCCCCTCCATAGTTGCACCTGAAGGTAAATGTATCGAACAAACCGTCTTAAACCCAGAACCTTCTTTACTAACTGAAACTTGGGCCTCGCCCTCGCGGTGAATATATTTATCAATCATTTCCTCTAATCTTCCCGTGATACGATTACGGAGTGGTGTTGAAACATCTATACCTTTAGAGAAAATTTGAATTTGCATGGAAGTCCTTTCAAGTTTCAAATATAATAACACGACTAATCTACAAATGTCCCTTTATTTTTGAGAAAAATAGAAATTTTTTACTAATTTGCCCTCTTCTCAAATTTGCTTCGTAATAAATTCATGAAAATTTTAAATTTAGATAAATTAAGACAATGGCTAAATATCATAACCGCGCCATTAATGTGGATTTTGTCATCAATTCCTCAAATTTCTAATTATGGTAGAACGGCAAAAGAGTTCTCTGAAGCCAACGATAGCCTTTTGGTGCCATATGGCATTGCGTTTTCAATATGGCTCCCAATTTTCATAGGGTGCATAGGGTATTCAATTGTCCAAGGCTTCAAGGTTAATCGTAAAAGGGAGATTTATCGCAAAATTGGATGGTACACAGGCGTAGGATTTTTAGGTGTCTGCATGTGGTCTATTTTTTCAGCATGGGGGTCTCCAAATTTTTCTCTGTTGGGAACAGCTGTAATATTCATTCCAACAGTCTATTGTCTTACAAAATCCATGGTTATATTATCTGATAACTCAACAGCCATAGATGCATCTGAAAAGTATTGGGTTTTCATTCCTGTTAGTCTTATCGCGGGATGGACCTCATTAGCTATTTTTTTAAATTGGGCGCCAATAGCTAACATAGCCTTTGGTACATCACTTTATGACACAACAACTAATATTTTTGTGCTTGTATTAGCGTTAATCTGGGCAGTAAAAATTACATACATGTCAAACGGAAATCTTGTATTTATTTTTGCAATACTTTGGGGTCTTTCGTGGCTCATAGTAGACTTTACTAACAATAATAACCTCAACACCCTTATAGGTTACACAACAATATTTGGTATTTTTCTTATAATTGTCAGTACATACCTGTCGCGTAATCCAAGAAAAAAATTTGAAGAAAAAAAAACCTAAAGTTTACAAAATAAATTATTCAATTAGCACAAGATAATCGACTACATTCTTTCATATATTTGAGTAATACTAGTTTTGCCTTCGACATGAGTTTGCTGAAGAGTATTGTCGTCAATTAATTCGATTTTTATTTCGTTCACAGAGCCCTCATAATCAGACATAGAACTTACCATAGCTGTTTCAACAGCAGTTCCTGACTCATCAACGCTAAATGAACCAAACCCAAAATTTTGAGATTTTTCATTCTGAAATCTAACATTATTCAGCCAAATAAAGTGACCTCCACCAATCATCTTAGTTTCATTATAGATCGTAGAATCATCAGTTCCGGATATTGCAGGTGACCGGCTTTTAAGTTTCCAAAGTCCGTCGTACTCTGATATATCTCTAGAAACAGTGTCCCACTGCTCCACCATATCAAGAACACGGCCATCTTCGTATTTCATACCAATGATAGTTTGTTCAAAACCATTTTCAGTTTGGTCAATATCTACATCAAAACTATAACCTGAAACTGGGCCATCGTGATTTACCCTAGGAACTTCAATCATTACTCCGTTCGACCAAGTTGCATCTCCAGCCCCAACATCTATGTTTTCAGTTAGGGCATTATTAAAAGCATACATGAAACGACCATTAGTATAAATTTTTATTTGCTTTCTCTTTAATTGACTTATTTCACTACCTTCAGTGACGGTTACACTTGAGAGCAAGTAAGCACCATCTGGTAGAGCTGGTATCTCAGCGGGTACTGATAATAGTTCTGGTTCATCTACTTGTATATCTTCAACTGCAACTGAACAGCTACTCATTATCATTACTGTAAATCCAAAACATATTTCTTTAAAGTTCATCGTTTAGCCGCCTTTTTTATCTGAGCATTATTTTTTTAATACGATATTATCTCGAAATACAAGCACAAAGCAAACCTAGTAATTAAGAATTTAGTGCTGGTAGGCTTTAATCATTACCCTTGAATTTTTCAGCCCAAATTTCGACATCAGTATCTTCAATCTTTGTAAAAAGTACATCAGGCGAATTTATTTCGTGACCGAAAGGTAAAGCATCGATTAAATGAGCAATGGTTTCAGAGGACCCAAAATTCCAAGATCGGTTATTTTCAGGAATATTCATCGCATCTAATATCTTAGATGCTGCGTCCGGTATTATAGGCTGTGCTAAAATACCAAACAAAGATACTAAATTCAAACCAACACGTACACCCATTGCAGCTTGGTTAATGTCAGTTTTATAATGTGTCCAAGGAGCTGCTTGGGTTAAATACTCATTACCAGCTGCCCATATAGCCCTCGTTTCAGACATAGCTTTACGAAATTCTCTTTTTTCATAAAAACTTATAAGCAAAGGTATTCTCTGGTTAAGTTCTTTTAATAACCATTCTTCAGCAGCAGTAATCTTACCACCCTCTGGTACTTTTCCTTGAAATTTTCCACATGCATATTTAGTTATTCTATTTACAAAATTTCCTAACACGTTTGCTAAGTCTGAATTTACAGATAATTGAAACTCTTCCCAAGTAAAAGCTGTATCAGAGCTTTCGGGAGCATTCGCCATTAAATGCCATCTCCAATAATCAGAAGGCGCTATATCCAGTGCTTGGTCCATAAAGACACCTCTCTTTTGAGAAGTTGAAAACTTTCCTCCATACCAAGTTACCCAATTAAAGGCCTTAAGGCGGTCCACTAACTTCCAAGGTTCGCCAGAACCTAAGATAGTAGTGGGAAAAGAGAGAGTATGAAATGCTACGTTATCCTTTCCCATAAATTGAACGTATTTAGTATTTTCTGCACCAGCATCTGTTCTCCACCAGCTTTTCCAGTCTTTTCCGTTTTCTTCAGCCCAATCTTGGGTCGCTGCAATATATGCTATTGGCGCATCAAACCATACATAGAAAACTTTTCCCTCAAAACCTTCTCTTTTGGACCCATCTGCATTTAAAACAGGTATGCCCCATTTTAAGTCTCGAGTAATTGAACGATCACGAAGGCCTTCAGCAAGCCATTTGTGGGCTATTGAAGTTGCTAAGTGAGGCCACCCCTCCGCCTTGTTAACCCAATCTAGTAAATCACCTGAAAGTAATGACTGTTTTAAGTAGAGATGATTTGTATCCCTTATTTCCACGTCTTTGGAACCAGAAACAGCTGAATAAGGTTCAATTAAATCAATTGGGTCAAGTAATTTTCCGCAACTATCACACTGATCCCCTCTTGCTTTCTCAAATCCACAGTTAGGACAAATGCCTTCAACATACCTGTCAGGTAAGAAACGACCATCAGCATTGGAATATACCTGTTGAGATACACGTTCTTCAATGAGACCCTTTTCTTCAAGAATATTCGCAAAATATTGTGTTAACTTGTGGTTGCTTACAGACGAGGATCGACCAAAATAGTCATATGATAATTTGAATTTATCTCCTGCTGATTTTTGGGCTTGATGCATAGCATCACAATAAGCTTCAGTCTCCTCAGCTTCAACTTGCGCGGCAAGTTCAGCTGGCGTTCCATGCTCATCAGTTGCACAAATATATAAAACATCGTGACCTAAAAGGCGCATTGCACGTGCATAAACATCGGCAGGCAGCATCGAACCCGCTAAGTTGCCAAGATGTTTTACGCCATTTATATATGGGAGCGCAGAAGTTATTAAAATTTTTGACATATTTAACAACTACTAGCGCTACAATGATATCGTGCAAGTGTCGATTTCCTTAAATAGCAAAATTTATAACAATTCGAAAAATAAAATATAAGTTTTTATCCGAAAGAATGTTTATTCTGATATCAAGTTAATATATAATTTTATAGATAACGTATTTTCTATCTTGCAACAGTTTAACTACGAGGCTAAAGAGCCCTCACTTTACTTTAAAGTGCCCCTATAGCTCAGCTGGTAGAGCACCTGATTTGTAATCAGGGGGTCCGCGGTTCAAGTCCGTGTGGGGGCACCACTTTTCATATCCATTGCAGCCCAATAAAGTCGAAAAAACCTTGATATACTGCTGAGCATGATCTTAACTCATATAAATGATGAGAGGTATTAATTGAAGTTAAATCCAAGAACTTTTGTGAAAGTGCTTTTGCTTTGCGGGCTTAGCTTTATTTTCTTTCAAGGAAAATCATTTGCTCACCCAGAGGATGATTTCTGTGGTCCGGAATCTGGTATCAGCGAACAACTCTGTCAACAGCTTTCCAATTTAAATCGTGAGGGTGAAAAAGTTATTAGCCCACTATTAGACGAAAAAGGTAAAGTTAGGACAGCCGCTGGATCAGCTATTTATTTCGGAGAAATTGGCGTACGGCACATTTTACCAGGAGGGCTTGATCATATCCTTTTTATACTAGCTTTATTTTTAACAGCTACAAACCTAAGAAATTTAACCCTTCAAATATCTGTCTTTACCCTAGCACATACTATTACACTTGGTCTCACAGCGGCAGGTTTAATCACTCCACCTCCGTCTATTGTCGAACCACTAATTGCGCTTTCAATCGCAATAGTTGCAATTGAAGCCGTGTCTGGGCAAGCATTTACCAGGTGGCGATTTTTAATAATACTCGGGTTTGGACTTTTCCACGGTATGGGATTTGCTGGGTTTATAAAGGATGTTGGCTTACCAACGGAACAGTTCTGGCCATCATTAATCGGGTTCAATTTAGGTGTCGAAGTTGGGCAGTTATCAGTAATTCTTGCCGCGGCAATATTAATCTGGCCCATCAAACTGATACTTGCAAAGGGGAATATGAGCTTTAGAAAAGCCTTTGTGATACCAAGCTCAATTATAATTTTTTGGGTTGGAATATGGTGGTTTATTACTCGCAGTCTAGGTCTTTAGGATGCGGAAAACTAAATAAGTTAATCATTTTTAGGTCCCTCAGTTAAACCGCGAATCTCAAGCAATGGTTCAATTGACGGGTCTTGACCACGAAAATTACGGTAAAGTTCGTCAGCATCACGAAGACCACCTGACTCATAAACCCATTTTTTAAGACGGGCTGCTAATACTGGATCGTATATATCCCCAGTCTCTTTAAACGCTACAAATCCGTCAGCATCGAGAATTTCTGACCATAGATAAGCATAATATCCAGCAGAGTAACCACCTGCAAAAATATGGGCGAAATATTGTGAACGATAACGAGGCTCAATTTCAGACAACAAACCGTAACTCTCCAGAGTTTCTCTTTCGAATTCAGCAGCATCAGTAATTTTCGCGGCTTCGTCTGGAGTTAGACTATGCCAAGCAAGGTCTAGGAGTGATGCAGCGATAAACTCCGTCGTTTTAAATCCTTGATTAAATGTCGATGCTTTTAACATTTTTTCTACAAGTTCATCAGGAATAACGGCACCTGTTTCATGGTGTTTTGCATACTGAGCAAGCACTTGCTTTTGTTCCGCCCAGTGCTCAAGCATTTGAGCTGGAAATTCAGTGTAATCTCGCGGGCCATCCACACCTGAGAAATTCTCGTAGCGAACCTGTGTCATCAAACCGTGTAACCCGTGGCCAAATTCATGAAAAAGAGTTATGACCTCATCAAAACGCATCAAGGTTGGCTCACCTGCTGGTGGAGGAGTTAAGTTCATATTGTTCGTGACAAGAGGTCGAACTCGATTTCCTTGTATGTCCGATGCTGACCTGAAAGTATTCATCCATGCTCCGCCCCTTTTGGAGTCGCGAGCATACATATCCATCATAAACAAGCCTAGATGAGTCCCATTTTCATCTTTGACATCATAAGTTGTGACAACTGGATTCCAGACAGGAGTTTCAACCTCCTCAAAGCTTACCCCAAATAACTTATTAGCTACATCGAAAGCACCCTGGCGAACAGCATTTAATTCTAAATATGGCGCGAGTGCAGCATCATCAAACTCATACCTCGCTTGCCGGACGCGTTCAGCATAGTGCCACCAATCCTGTCCTTCAGCCTGGTACGTTTCACCATCGGCTTCGATTAGGGACTGAATATCAGTGAGCTCATTTTTTGCACGCTCTAACCCTGGATTCCATACCCGAAGAAGGAAAGCTACAGCTGCCTCAGGAGTTTTCGCCATTCGGGGTTCTAGTTGATAGTGAGCGTGGGATTTATAACCCATTAATTGCGCGCGTTCACTGCGCAGTTGTGCTATTTTAATTACGATGGGTCCATTATTACTATCACCCGATGAGCCACGTAATCTGTAGCCATCAAATAATTTTTTGCGAAGTTCTCTATTTGTTGATTGTGTCATAAAAGTTTCAAAAGGGGAGCGATTCAGGCCAACTACCCACCTTTCCTCGTTACCAACCTTAATGCTCGCTTTAAAACTTTCACTCAAACCACTTAAATGTTCTGGATTGGTAATTTCCATTTTAAAACCGACTGTCGAAGCTAAGATATTTTGACCAAATTCAGTCGTAAGAGAGGATAGCTCTTCATTAATTTTGGCAATGCGCGCTTTATTCTCTAAACTTAAATTTGCTCCTGCACGAACGAAGCCTCTATGCGTTAGCTCCAAAAGTCGCGCGTCCTGTTCGTCGAGATTCAAACTATCTCGACTTTCATAAACAAACTTCACGCGAGCGAAAAGATCTTCGTTAAATTGAATTTTATTATATTCACGGGTAAGCAAGGGTGAAACCTTTCCTTGCAAAGAGCGCAAAGTATCGTTCGTGTCAGTTCCTGTAATATTACCAAATGTGCTGGACACTTTACTCAGCTGACTACCCGCAAGATCCAGAGCCACAATAGTGTTTTCAAAACTAGGCAAATCATTATTTAAAGTAATTTCATCAATTTCTTTTCGGAGTTCCAAAATACCAGCTTTTATTGCTGGCATAAAATGACTGTCCTCAATACTGTCAAAGGGCGGAACACCATAAGGAGTTTCCCAAGGCTTAACAAACGGATTCCCTTTAAGCTCAGCCTCAGTGATGGTAATAGTATCTGACATAACCGAAACGCTATTGGATCCATAAGTATCCGAGTTTTCAAATGTATTATTTGATGTATCAGTGTTATTACTGCATGCTGCTAGCGCGATCACCAGTGTTGTGGCTGAAACGGCCTTTGTAAATTTTATCACCTCTGACTCCTATTAATTTTATGGAAGTGCATTTAATAGTCAATTTGATGCCAATATTGGCGTAAATAAACAAAACCGTCAATATTCTGAAATATTTTAACAATAGAAATTAAGGAAGTATAAACAAATATTAACCATTAGCTAAAATAGCTCAATTCAATTTAAATAATGTCATATCAAACTTCGCTAAGAAGCTCTTTTAAATTAAACGAACTGGTAATTAAGCTCTTTGTGTAATTCTGCCTCGGCCTTTCAAAAATTTCTTGAGTAACGCCTTCTTCAATAATCTTTCCATTTTTCATAACCATAACATAATCGGCCATCACTTTTATAACTGCAAGGTCGTGACTTATGAAAATATAAGATAATGAGAACTCACTCTGTAAAGAACGTAAAAGCTCCAAAACCTCTTTTTGTACTGTTCTGTCAAGCGCTGAGGTCGGCTCGTCAAGCACGACAACTTTTGGCTGAAGCACCATAGCACGTGCGATTGCTATTCTTTGTCTTTGCCCACCAGAAAATTCATGTGGAAAACGATTGCGGACAGATGGGTCAAGACCAACCTTTTCTAAAGTAGAGAGAGAAAGCTTCTGCCGCTCTACTTTACTTAACTGAGGCTTATGTGTTTGAAGACCCTCTTCTACAATATTTAAGACTGTCATGCGAGGTGAGAGAGAGCCGTAGGGGTCTTGAAAGACCATCTGCAACTCTTCACGCAAAGGTTTAAGCGATTTTAAAGGCACCTTATCTATATTGTTACCTAGGTAAACAATTTTACCAGTGCTTTCTGTTAATCTTAAAAGCGCACGTCCAAGCGTCGACTTTCCAGACCCACTTTCTCCAACAAGACCTATCGTCTGGCCTTTATGCAATCTAAGGCTTGTGTCTTTAACGGCATGAAACCGTGTGTCTTTTTGTAAGAATCTTGGTGCATGACCATAGACAACATCCATTTTTTCGGTCTCTAGGACAATATCTTGGGTCTTTTTGACTGGCTCCTTAGCACCCTCCGGCTCTGCATCAAGGAGCGTCTTTGTATACTGGGTTTTAGGCGTTTTAAATATAGCGTCTGTTGAACCAAATTCTTTTACTTCGCCGCTTTGCATAACATAAACTCGCTCAGCAAAAGCCTCGACAATACCCAGGTCATGGGTAATAAAAACAATACTCATCCCAAGTTGTTTATTAAGCTCAGCAAGCAATTTAAGAATTTCAGCCTGCGTTGTAACATCTAAAGCCGTTGTTGGCTCATCAGCAATTAGTATGTCTGGTTCATTAGCCAGCGCCAGCGCAATCATGATACGTTGACGCTGTCCGCCCGACATTTCATTTGGAAAAGATTTAAATCTTCTCTCCGGATCAGGAATTTGCACTTGTCGCATCAGTTCTAACGCGCGTTTTTTTGCTTCGCTTCTGCTTAGTCCTTTGTGAGCACGCAGAGGTTCCATAATCTGCTCACCCACGCGGTATAACGGGTCCAATGAGGTCATGGGCTCCTGAAAGATAATAGAAATTTTTGATCCACGTATAGAGTTCAACTCTTTTCTGGGTAGGTGTAAAATATCCTGGTCGTTAAAAAGAATTTTTCCACTTGCTTTACCATTAGAAGCCAAAATTCCCAAAACTGACATTGCGATCTGGCTTTTACCAGAACCACTTTCTCCCACAATAGCAACAATTTCACCCGGAGCGATAGCCATTGAAACACCCTTGACAGCATGAACCACGCCATCAGGGGTATCAAAATCAACAACTAAATCCTGAATATTGAGCACAGAGGTTTGCGTGTTCATACTATCGGTCCTTAGGGTCTAAAGCATCGCGCAGCCCGTCGCCTAGAAAATTGAGCGCAAATAGTAAAATTGACATAGTTAAAGCTGGGAAAATAAGTAAATAGGGATCATTTCGCATGTATCTAGCCCCTTCAGCAATCAAAACCCCAAGCGAGGTTAAGGGTTCTTGAACACCCAGTCCCAAAAAGCTTAAGAAACTCTCAAGCAAAATGACCCTGGGTATAAGAAGGGTCATATAAACTACAACTGTGCCGGCAAGGTTTGGAATAATGTGACGTTTAATTATATTACCCTGATTTACACCAAGGGCCTCAGACGCTTGCACAAACTCTTGTTGTTTCAATTGTAGAGTCTGACCACGAACAATTCTTGCCATATCTAGCCACTGTATGCAGCCAACAGCTATGAAAATGAGAAAAATATTATTCCCAAAAAATACCACTAAAAGAATAACAAAAAACACAAATGGCAAAGAATACAGTAAATCGACAAATCGCATCATAAGATTGTCAATATTACCACCGACAAAGCCAGATACAGCCCCATAAGTTACCCCAATTATCAAGGCAACTCCTGTTGCAAGTGCGCCAACCATTAGAGAAATCCGAAGTGAAACAAGAATTCGAGTGAGCAAATCACGACCGTTCTGATCTGTCCCCATTAAAAACCGTAAAGGTTTAATATCAGCTGATATGACTCCGCGCTGAGGGTCAGCTTTTAATATTTCAAGGCTAACATTTTGAAAAATATCAGCCCGCATTAGATATCGAGTAATACGTGGATCAAGTGGCTCTTGCTTACGATTAACAACGCTAATCTTCACGTTATCTTTTGAAATATTTATATCTTCCATATCTACTCGCGCACGGCTCAAAGCGCGCTCTGTGATCGGAGTAATTTGTTCCTGTTTTGGATAAGCGCCAATCGAAGGCTTTTCTCCAACAAAGTGATTGTAGACCTCATCATAGGAGTGTGTGGATACCGCAGGGCCAATAATTGCAGCGAGAGTCATTCCAATAATTACCCAAAGAGATACCATCGCGGCGCGGTTACGTTTAAGACGAAGCAAGGCTGTATCAAGAAGCGAACGCCCTTTTACAACGCCCTCTGATGGTTTGTTATCATGGGTTAATACCGTCTCAGTCATAACGCACCCGTGGATCTAGAACAGTGTAAAGTAAATCGACAATCAGATTAAAAACCAATACAAGTGTAGCGACTATTATGACTGTACCCATGACCATCGTATAATCACGGTTCAGAGCGCTAGTGACAAAATAGCGGCCAATACCGGGTAAGTTAAATATCTGCTCAATTACAATTGAACCCGTCATTAATGCTGCAGCGGCTGGCCCCAGATAACTCAATACAGGTAGCAAAGCTGATCTCATTGCGTGCTTTCCAACAACATGGGTTATGGGCAAACCATAAGCACGCGCTGTTCGAATGTGGTCTGATTTTAGGGCCTCCAGCATGCTGCCGCGCATTAAACGCGTCACGATAGCGATTTGTGGAAGAGCAAGAGAGACTACAGGTAGAACCATCTGAGATGGGCTTCCCCAACCCGTTGCCGGTAGTATGCTAAATGTCAGGGCAAAAATAAGCGTCAGAATTGGGGCGATTACATAATTTGGCGTTGTAATGCCAAAGGTAGCAAAGGTAACAATAAAAACATCTGTTTTTTTATTTTGATTAAGAGCAGCAATACTCCCCAGAAAAACTCCAATGATAAGCGCTAGTAATAGAGCTGTGCCCCCAAGAGTTATAGAAATCGGCAAACCTTCGGCTAAAACCTCATGAACTCGCTTGTCACGGTATACAAATGAAGGCCCCATATCACCTTGCAACAAATTACCAATATAAATGAAGTATTGTTCGATTAGTGGTTTGTTAAGCCCGTAGCTGGCCTGAATGTTTTCTAGGACAGCAGGAGCCAACGGGCGTTCTTCATCAAACGGACCACCAGGCGCAATTCGCATCAGAAAAAAGGTCAGCGTTATGATAGCGAACAAAGTTGGGATGATTGTTAAAATACGTTTAAAAGCATAGTTTAGCATTTAACTATCCTGACTTTTTAAAAGATAAAAACCGAGTCGGGTTTTTATTCATAACATTACTCTGCCAATTCTCAATTTCAGGAGAAACTAATGTAAAGGAAGAATAATAAAATATAGGAAGAAAAGGCGTAGCACGCATGATCATTTTCTCAGCTTGTTGTAAAATTTTAGCTCGCTTACTTAGATCAAGCTCATTAGATGCCTTGTCCATCAAAGAGTCATATTCTGGGTTGTTGTAACGAGCATAATTAAATCCCGTATTATCAGATTCTAGTAAAAAAAGAAAATTATATGGGTCAGAATAATCTCCAATCCATCCTGCGCGTGCAACCTGAACCTCTCCCAGATCTCTTAAATAAGCGTAATGAGCAGCTGCGTCCCTAATCTTATAAGTGATATTAATGCCAATTTCCGACCACATATCAGCGATAGCCGTTGCTGTATTTTTGTGGTTCTCTCCGCTATTATACATAAGCTCTACAGTGACGGGCCTATCTTTACTAATACCCTTACGCGCCATGATTGCTATGGCCTCATCCTCACGGTCCAGCATAGACATATTAAAGTAGTCTGTCTCAGGAGAGCCCGATGGATAATTGTTAATGCCTAATGGAACAAGACTCTGGGCAGGTATCATCCCAGGCCAAATTTCTTCAGAAAGAAATTCACGGTCTATGACCATACTCATAGCACGGCGGATTTCAGGGTCCGATAAAAACTCGTCAGTCGTATTTAAAGCATAATAATAGGTTCCTAAGTAAGGAACGATGCGCAAAGAGTCCTCATAAACTCTCAATCTTTCAAGGTCCTGCGCAGGAAGGTCAGAGCAAACATGAACTTCTCCTGCCTCCCAAGCTCTCACACAAGTCGAACGGTCTTCAAATGGAATAAAATGTAATTCTTCTATTGAAACATTTTCAGCGTCATAAAAGTACTCATTTTTAGTCATAACAATCCGGCTGTTAAGCGTGTATGAATCTAATACATATGCTCCGTTTGTAACCAAATTCCCAGGTTTCACAAATTGGTCTCCCAAGGTTTCCACTGACTTTTGATGAAGCGGCTTCCCTGTCTGGTGGGTGAGTTGTTCCAAGAAATAAGGCGTCGCTTGCTCAAGTTGAATTATTAGTGTTTTATTATCCACTGCTCTCACGCCTAGCTCAGGCACACTTAGTTGACCTAAATTAACTTTCTCAGCATTTTTAATAGGGTATAAAAGTGTAGCATATTTTGCCGCTGTTAATGGATCCATAAGACGTTGGTAAGCAAATACAAAATCATGAGCAGTTACAGAGTCGCCATTGGACCACAATGCATCATCTCGAAGGTAAAAGGTGTATGTCAAACCATCAGGTGAGATATCCCAACGCTCAGCAGTGCCAGGAATAACTTTTGCATCTTCAGAAAAGTCAACCAATCCGGAATAAAGGTCATCCATCAATCGGCCCTCTGAAGTTGTAGAGGTTCCATGATGGTCTAAAGTTTCTGGATCTCCATCATTTCCGCGATAAAAAATCTGGGCGCTAGCTATTGAAAACCAAAAACTAAAGACAACAAGGAAAGTAATGAAATAGCTTAGTCTCAATTTACAACCTCTAATAATTCAGCGAAAAGTGCAGGCTTATTTAAAGTTTTTACGTTTGGACTAAATTTCTTAGAGGGTCAAATGTTATAATATAAAAATATTTGATTAAATAATAACTACGCATAGTTGACTAATCTAACAGGACGCCCAGGAGCTATTTCCTCAACTGCTTTAATAATTCCCTGAGCATCAATACCATAATATCTGTAAAGCTCAGATATTGTCCCCGTCTGTCCAAAACATTCAACACCAAGTGCGCGTGTCCTGTTCCCCATTACAGATCCCAACCAAGAAAGGGTTGTAGGGTGAGCATCGCAAACTGTGATTAAACTTGCTCCTTGAGGTAAATCTGAGAACAAACGTTCAATGTGACTTAAAGCCTGTCGATTGCCGTTTTGGCGACGCTTCTGAGCGGCGGACCATCCTCCTGAAAGTCGGTCTGCTGATGTAATAGCCAAAATGCCAATATCACGCATATCCTCTCCCATAAACCCTGCGCTTTTTATCGCTTCAGGGGCAAGTGCACCTGTATAAGCGATTACAGCTCGCGCATTTGGGCCAGGGCGTCGTAACCAATATGCCCCATTAATAATATCACTTTTCAATTCAGAAGATAT
>ENA-OREB01000006-OREB01000006.1-marine-metagenome-genome-assembly--contig:-NODE-6-length-130686-cov-6.266031_pt1 | contig 130686 bp, 129 predicted proteins | sample MGYA00248625_ERZ508552 | MGnify/ENA primary metagenome ERZ508552 (study PRJEB26219, sample SAMN06267888) | marine metagenome | isolation source: Monterey Bay, California, USA | place: USA:Monterey Bay...
TGATGGAAACCATGGAACTTCAGGAGTTTCAGGTTCTTCAGGAGTTGATGGAACATCAGGTAAAGATGGAATAAACGGAAACGATGGAGCTAAAGGTGACAGAGGTGATCAAGGACTTCCAGGAAATAATGGTAACGATGGAACTTCAGGAGTTAACGGAACTTCAGGAGTTAACGGAACAAGTGGAGTTGACGGTGCTAAAGGTGATCAAGGTAATATTGGTAACAATGGTGTAGACGGAACTTCAGGAATTAGTGGAACATCTGGTATTGACGGAACTTCAGGAGTTAATGGAGTTGACGGAAACGACGGAACTTCAGGTGTTGATGGAACATCAGGAATTAATGGAGCTAAAGGTGATCAAGGTGATCAAGGACCTAAAGGTGATCAAGGCGACGCTGGAGCTAATGGAGTTGACGGAAACAATGGAACTTCAGGAGTTAGTGGAACATCTGGTATTGACGGAACTTCAGGAGTTAATGGAGTTGACGGAAACGACGGAACTTCAGGACTTTCTGGAACATCAGGAATTAATGGAACATCAGGAATTGATGGAGTTAAAGGTGATCAAGGTGACGCTGGAACTTCTGGAATTAATGGAGTTAAAGGTGATCAAGGTGACGCTGGAACTTCAGGAGTTGATGGAACTTCAGGTGTTGATGGTGGCACTGGAACTTCAGGAGTTGATGGAACATCAGGAATTAATGGAGCTAAAGGTGATCAAGGTGACGCTGGAACTTCAGGAGTTGATGGAACTTCAGGTGTCGATGGAACTTCAGGTGCCGATGGTGGCGCTGGAACTTCAGGAGTTGATGGAACATCAGGAATTAATGGAGCTAAAGGTGATCAAGGTGACGCTGGAACTTCAGGAGTTAATGGAACATCTGGAACAAATGGAACTTCAGGAGTTAATGGAACATCAGGAATTAATGGAGTTAAAGGTGATCAAGGTGACGCTGGAACTTCAGGTATTGATGGTGTTGACGGAGCTAATGGATCCACTGGACCACAAGGACCGGAAGGGCCGCAAGGGCCGACAGGAGCATCAGGTGCAAATGGATCTGGAATTGCAGGTGGAGGAACAACAGGACAAGCACTTGTTAAATCTTCAAATGTTGATTACGAAGTTGAATGGTCAGACGTTGCAACTGGATCAGGCGGAACTTATTACTGTGTAAGAGCAGAATATACTTCAACGCAAGCTTTAGGTGGATGTGAATTTATCGATCCAAGTGGATCAGGTGTATTTGAAACATCTAACGCAACTATAGGAACACGTGCTGGTGATAATCAAGAATTTTCATTCAGTGGTCAAAATCAACCACCAAGAGCAATTCTTGTATATGCATATCAAGCCAACAATTCAAGATACGTTATAACGCATTTAGATGGTGGTGGTAACAACGCATCATTCTATGCACAAGGTATTACAGAATCTGCACACACATCTAACTTTAGTATTGGTAATCAAGTTACAACTGATTTATTCACTAACTTCAGTGCAGCTAAAATTAAATTAGATTTAAGTATGGGTAATATTGATGCCATAAGAAATGCTGGTGGATTTGGTCAAACAACTAAAGAAGCTCACGCATTTATAATATTCAAATTTTAATAAACTAAACTAAGGGCGACTTCGGTCGCCCAAATAATAATATAGAAAGCAAACTATGTCAACATTTACACCAATAACCTTAAACGGAACTGTATCCTCAATTAGTGGCCAATTGGCTTATGGAGAAAACGATGGAACAGGAATGTCTTTACAGAATCAAACTTATAACATAACGATTTCTGTAAATGCACAATCAACTGGAGATGGTTCCTCTAGAAAAGCAAATGAATATAATGGTATCGATGTTTCTGAAGGAATGTGGATGTCAGATGCTCAAGGTCAAACAATCTTAAGAATTAAATCAATCTCAGCTAAAACTGAAGGTATTGTAGAATTAATTGCAGAAGATGTAGATATGTTATCTTTTAGATTAAATAACATTAATTCTTTTGCACAAGGTGGAGGTATTATTGTATTTAGTAATAATTCTGAAGGAGAAGCAATCATTACTGATACTAGTGCATTTGCTGCAGGAGGTTTAGATAAAGTACAAAGTAGATTTGTTGTAAACGAAGCTGACGATAGAGTTAAATTTTCACATACTTCTGCACCTGCTGTTGACAAAGGTGATGTAGTAACAATTAATGCAAGTGGAGATTTAGTAAAATTTGGAGCAGTTGGTGCTATAAATCAAAAATTAGGTACGGTATTAGATAGTATCAGAAGTGGTAAAGATGTATTCGTAAAACCATTTAACGATATTATTAGAAATTATAAAAATCCAGAAGCATTAACAGGTTCACCAGGTTCTATTTATTATACAGACTTAAATAATCCAGGTGAAATCACAACAGTTACTGGAGGTAAAGCAAGTTATTTACAATTAAATAATAAAATAGCTTCTTCTAAAATAGTAGGAACTGCACTTCCAGGATCTAATGATGTTGTTATTATTAATGGTAATACTGTACACAACGGTCCTAATGGAGATAGTGTAGCTTCTATTAATGATTTTAAAACAAATATCAATAATCTTGGATTAGATGTTACTGCGACTGCATCAGCAACTCCAGTAAGTATTCAAGGTGGTGATTTTGAACCTAACTATGCAAGTAATGATTATTATGCTGTAAGTGATTCTTATATTGTAACAGGTATACAAGGACAGACTCCTGCAATTGGTGAAATTACAATAGGTGATGGTGTAAATCCACCACAGACTATCTTATTTGATAATCCAGATGATACATTAAACTTAGGGGATACTTACGATGTAATTTCTCCAACTGCAATATTAGCTAAATTTCAAGCGGCTATTAATGCAGGTGGTTTAGATCTTGTAGCTGGATTAGTAACTATGTCTGCATATGATGGACAAACTGTAAAAATCTCAACAACGGGATCAGCTACTCAAGTTATTTTAACTAATGTAAATCCAGCAGCATTTGGTAATAATGTTGTAGGTGCTAACTCATGGACAGGAATTGGAATGTCAGCTACTGTTGGTTCTCCAGTTTTAACTTTGAACAGAGCAGCTGGTGGTCCAATTGAAATTACTGGTTCACCTATTACTGGTGGATGGATTAATTCTAATGGAGCGGTTTCTTCAAATTCAGGTAGAGTTCCTTATTTATTATTAATCGAATCAAGCGGAGGTTCAACAGGATCAACTGCACGTGGTGTTAATACATCTACAGATTTAAATAAAACATCTAATGTTACAGCTAATGATGGAGATTCAACAGGAATTAATATAACATATACTCCATTTGATGATTCAGTAGTAACTATTAAAGTAAATGGTATGGAAATTAATTTAGGTGACGGAGTTAAAACAGAAGCATCTTATTTTTCAAATGACGGTGGAACATCTGCAAGATTAATTGCAGATATTGAAGCTGGAGATACTCTTTACTGGAACGGCTCGATAGCGGGATATGAGTTAGATGCAACCGATGATATTGACGTTGGATATGAAAAATCTAGCTTAGATTAACATATTATAAAATAGTATAAATAAAATTAAAAATTGCGCCGGACATAACTAAAAATGTTCGGCGTTTTTTATATATAATATCAAGAGGACAATAATGTCCTTAGGCCTAAAAATAACACATATAAAACATGGCACAATTAAAAGTAAAACAAATTTCTGATTTCGTATCTGCAGTTGCGGCTGTACATAACGGAGCAATCGGAACGGATACCGTAACGGGTATTTCAGTTGCAAAATCTGAAGCAATTTCATCTGCAGTTTCTGCGGATGTTGTAATTCTTTCTTCTGCAAAGTCTTACGCTGACGTTGCTGAAGCTGACGCAATTTCTACTGCTGCTGGTGATGCAACAACAAAAGCTGACGCTGCATTAGCATCTGCTAAAACTTACGCTGATCAAGCTGAACTAGATGCTGAAGCTGAAGCTGGAAGATTGGATGCAATCGTTCTTTCTTCTGCAAAGTCTTACGCTGACGTTGCTGAAGCTGATGCAATTACTGAAGCTGGAAGATTAGATGCTGTAGTTCTTTCTTCTGCAAAGTCTCACTCTAACTTACAAAAAGATAGAATTGATGCATTATTATTGGATTCTGACTCTACGTTAGATACATTTGCTGAGATTAAGTCTTTCGTAGATGGATTAGACACTAGTGATGTTGACGGATTATCTGCTGCAATTTCAACAGGTGATTCTACAGCAATTTCAACTGCAGTTTCTGCGGATGCTGTTGTTCTTTCTTCTGCTAAGTCTTACGCTGACGTTGCTGAAGCTGACGCAATTTCTGCTGCTGGAACAGCTGCTGTAAATTACGCTGATGGTTTAGCTGGAAACTATGATGCTGCTGGCTCTGCCGCTGCTGCATTAGCTTCTGCTAAAACTTATGCTGACACTGCTGAATCAGATGCAATCGCTTCTGCTAATACTGAAGCTGCAAGATTAGATGTAATCGTTCTTTCTTCTGCTAAGTCTTACGCTGACGTTGCTGAAGCTGACGCTGTATCTACTGCTGCTGCTGATGCAACATCAAAAGCTAACGCTGCACAATCTGCTGCTGAAACAAATGCTGCTGCTGATGCAACATCAAAAGCAAACAGTGCATTAGTTGATGGAAAGTCTTACACTGATGGTAGAGAAACTAGTATTTTATCTACATTAAGAGGTGAAATTTCTGGACTTGCTGGAACTGATAAGCTTGAGCAAACTGGAACATTTGGTAGTACAACTACGTTTAGTGTTGCAACTGAAATCGACTTAGACAATGACGATATCTTAGTATTCGTTAACGGTTTACAGATTACAGATTACACAACTACAGATGGTGAAAACTTCACTGTTTCTGGTTTAGGTTATGACTTAGAAAACTCTGATGACATTATCGTTATCGGTGTTGCTGAGTAATAACTCAATCTACAATACTTAATTTAAGTATTAATTATTTTAAAGGCTCGCCCAATCGGGCGGGCCTTTTTAATTAAATCTAATATATAATAAAAACCAAATATCGATATGAACATAGGAATTACTATAAGCTTAGGGTCAGAGAATGAAAGTCTTTGGATAAATGGTATAAAGTTAAACGCACTTTATTTATTAAAAGCCCTGAAAGAAATAGGATATAATGCATATTTATTAAATGCAAGTGAGGTCAAAGCTCCTTATGAAAACAAAGTAACATGGGACATTGAACAATTTCCAATATATGATTATTATGACAAGTATGCAGATACAGATCTTATGATTTGGTTGGGTGCAACTTATGGAGATAAAACTATAGAAGAGTTTAAGAAAACTGGTTATGGTAAAAAGGTAGTCAAGTATATTTGTGGTAATAATTATATGAATGATTTAGAAGGTTCTATGTTTAATAGTGGGCCAAATGCTACAGGATATAATCAATTATTAGATGAAGCGTGGTATGTTCCACAGCAAGGAGAATTAAACATTGAATATTATAGAGTAATGCACAATTTACCAGCAAATAAAGTAAGGCCAGTTCCTTTTATATGGGATCCTATATTTTTAGATGATACTTGTCAAGTCTATAATAACCCAAAAACAGTAATTGAAAATAGACCAATTCCAGTGTATGTTCCTGGAAAAGAAAATAAAGACAAACAAATTGCATGTTTTGAACCTAATATTGGCACACAAAAATGGCACTTTATAAATTTATTAATAGCAGAAGAGTATCATAATAATGGAGGTAAATTTAAAAAATTAAATATCATGTGTGGTGAAGACATGTTAAAAAACAAATATTATCAATCTTTATTAACTCACCTTTCATTGTATAAATTATCAGGAACAAAAGATCATAAGCTATCATATCTTCCTAGATTAAGGGCTATTGATGCCATGGCACAATTAACAGATATAGTTATTGCACATCAATATGACAATCCATTAAATTATTCATATTTAGATGCACTCTATTTACAGTTTCCATTAGTACATAACGCAACTATGATTAAAGACGCCGGATATTATTATGATGGTAATTTAATTGGACAGGGTTCTCGACAACTTAAACAGGCTATCGAAAATCATGACAATAACATAGAATCATATAATGAAAATAGTGAAAGAGTTTTAACTAGATATACTGTGTTTAATGATGGTTTAATAGAAACTTATAAACAATTAATTGAAACTACAATGGGAATTAAAGATCATAAATTAAGTGCTATGTATGATTGGAAAACAAATCTATATAAGTAACATATGTCTATTGATCCTAACAAAATAATTTTTAAAAGATTAATTAGAGAGTATGAATTTTTATTAGAAGATTTAGAAGATATAAAAACTGCTAATTCTGAAATAAAAAATAAATTTATGCAAGAACTTTCAGAGATTGATAATGATGGTATATTAGAATCTGAAGAAATGGAAACAGCTGCAGATTCATGGGCAAGTAGCAAGAAAGAAGAAGAGTCTTTAGAAAAAGAAACTAATAAACACCCAGATTTTAAAAAATTATTTAGAAAGGCGGTTGTAAAATGCCACCCTGATAAATTAACACAAGATATTACTCAAGATAAAAAAGATAAATACAAAAAGATATATGAGGATTTGGTAGATGCCAATGAAACTGAAGATTGGGCAAGTTTAATAACATGTGCAGTTAAATTAGAAATAGAATTACCTTCTTCGGCATATGATCAAATTAAATCTATAGAAAAAAGTATATTAAAACTAAAAAATAAACAAGAAAATATATTAAACTCAACACCATGGAACTGGTATAAAACGATAAACAATGATTCAAAATTAGATATATTAAAACAGCATCTTAATTTTATGTCATTATTAACACGAAAAAAATAATTTTTTTTGTTAGTTTTTCCCAGGGACTAATAAGTTGGTACATTAACAAGATATATAATATAACGTAAAAAAGAATAAATCATTCATGTCTCAATTGAAACTAAAACAAATACTTGACTTTTTATCTTCTTCACCAACAACAGGTGAGGTATTGTCATATAATTCAAGTACCGGAAAGTATGAAAACCAACAATTACCAAACACGTTTGGTCTTCCTTATGTTTATAATAGCGCAACAAATCCCACGACAGTTTCTTCTGGTGATTTAGCGTTTGATAATCCTAGTAATCCTAGTAAAATAATTATAAGTGAAACTAATGCTAGAGGTGGTTCTGCAACTGTAACATTAAATGCTGCAGTCGCTTCATCGAATAATTATAAATCTATTATTGTATTAGCAAAATCAACTGACGGTAATGCAAATAAATCATTCTATGTAACAGGAAACACAACTGCTTCTGGACAAAGAACATTTAGCTTACAACCTATTTCAAGTTCTAATTGGAACAATGTTAGTGATAATGATTCTTTGTTTATGTTTATCCAACCTATCGGTGATGTTGGAACATCAGGAACTTCAGGATCAAATGGTTCAAGTGGAAGTTCAGGAACTAATGGAACGAGCGGTGTAAGTGGAACTTCAGGTTCTTCAGGAACTAATGGATCAAGTGGATCTTCAGGAACTAACGGAAGTTCAGGAACTGACGGTTCAAGTGGAAGTTCAGGTTCAAGTGGAAGTTCAGGAACAGATGGAACTTCAGGAACGAATGGAACTTCAGGTACTAATGGATCAAGTGGATCTTCAGGAACTGATGGAACAAGTGGAGTTAAAGGTGATCAAGGTGATAATTATAGTGGAGCAACTTTATCTGGGAATAATTTAATATTGACGCATTCTGTCAATGGAGCTGAAAATGTAGGTAGAGTAGTATATGTTGGAACTTCAGGAACTGATGGTTCAAGCGGAAGTTCAGGTTCAAGTGGATCTTCAGGAATTACAGGTACAATTGCAGTAGGAACAGTATCTACTGGTTTAGAAAATACTCCAGTAAGTGTTACTAATACTGGAACATCAACTGCAGCAGAATTTGATTTTACTATTCCTGTTGGTGCAACTGGAGCAAAAGGTGCTCCTGGAACTCCAGCTATTAATGGAACTAGTGGATCTTCTGGATCTAGTGGTGTTAAAGGAGACAAAGGAGCTCCAGGTACAAGTGGTACTGATGGAACTTCAGGAACTAACGGAAGTTCAGGAACTGACGGTTCAAGTGGAAGTTCAGGTTCAAGTGGAAGTTCAGGAACTGATGGAACTTCAGGAACGAATGGAACTTCAGGAACGAATGGAACTTCAGGAACTGATGGATCAAGTGGTTCTTCTGGAACTGATGGAAGTTCAGGAACTGACGGAACTTCAGGAACGAATGGAACTTCAGGAACGAATGGAACTAGCGGATCTTCAGGTTCAAGTGGAAGTTCAGGTACTGATGGAACTTCAGGAACTAATGGAACTTCAGGAACGAATGGAACTAGTGGAACTAATGGAAGTTCAGGTTCTTCAGGAACTGACGGAACTAGTGGAACTAACGGAAGTTCAGGAACTGATGGAACTTCTGGTACAAATGGTACAAGTGGAACGAATGGAACAAACGGAAGTTCAGGTTCTTCAGGAACAAATGGAACAAACGGATCTTCAGGATCAAGTGGATCTTCAGGTGCACAAGGTAATCCAGGTTGGGGTGTTTCAATGCAAGGACAAGTAGCTACATCATCAAATTTACCAACATCTGGTAATTCAGATGGTGATGCATATATAGTACAATCAGACGATTCTCTTTGGGTATTTACACAAGCAGACGGTTGGATTGGCGGTGGTTCTATTCAAGGACCAGCTGGTTCTTCAGGAACTAATGGAACAAATGGAAGTTCAGGTTCTTCAGGAACTGATGGAACTTCAGGATCAAGTGGAAGTTCAGGTACTGATGGAACTTCAGGAACGAATGGAACAAGTGGTACTGATGGAACTTCAGGATCAAGTGGATCAAGTGGAAGTTCAGGTACTGACGGAACCTCAGGAACGAATGGAACTTCAGGTTCTTCAGGAACTGATGGAACAAGTGGAACTAATGGAACTTCAGGATCAAGTGGATCAAGCGGAACTTCAGGAACGAATGGAACTAGTGGAACGAATGGAACTTCAGGAACGAATGGAACTTCAGGAACGAATGGAACTTCAGGTTCTTCAGGAACGAATGGAACAAACGGATCTTCTGGATCGAGTGGTTCTTCAGGTTCTTCAGGTCTAAAAGGTAATACTGGTACTTCTAATACCTATGCAACTGCGATGAATCAACATACAAAAACAGATTCAAATGTTGAGCATCATGATTTATATTTAACAGGTGCTTTAAAAAGAGATTTTATATCTGTTAACGGTGTTGGCGGTGTTTATGACATCAAACCTGATCAAGGTGACGCATTCGTATTTACAGCAACAGGATTAATTGATATCACAATGTCTAATATAGGTTCTGACAACGTAGGTCAATCTGGAACTATAGTAATCATAAACGGTGCAGGTGCAGGATACAATGCATTACCATCTTATATGAAAACACCTTCAGGTGCTGACATTCAATGGGTAACTACTCAAGGTGCAGTATCTATTATATCGTATATTATAATAGATGTTGACGCTGTATTAGTTAACTACATTGGAAATTTTGCGTAATAATAGAATAAATTAGAGGAACAATATGAAGAATATAGGATTTTCAAGAATCGACTTTTGGAGTACCGGAAGTGCACAGAATACATCTAAGGGTACACTTGTAGCTAAGAATACTACTTGGGCTACTTCTAAAACTACATCTGAAAATAGAAATACTTCGAGAACTACTGAAAAGGTACGTAATACTAGTCAATCTACAACAACAACGTGGATAACTACATGGTCAACTAGTAAATCAACTACAACAACTTTCAATACATCTCGTAGTACTAGTACTGTATATGCAACTTCAAGATCAACGACAACATCATGGACAACATCATGGAGCACATCTAGAGAAACATCTTTAGAAACTGATAGAACTACAACAACAACATGGTCGACTTCTAAAAACACGTCGCAATCAACTGAGAGAACTACAACTACTACATGGACAACTAGTTGGACAACTAGTCAATCTACATTGTACCCTGTTGAAACTACTTGGAACACAAGTCAATCCACATCTAGAACGACAACTACAGTATACACTACATATTGGACCACTTCTTGGAATACAAGTAAATCAACGATTACTTCTTATATTACTACATATACAACAACGTGGTCAACTACTAGAGCTACGACAACGTCATATAATACAACTTGGACAACTAGTAAATCGACAACTAGATCTACTAGTCGTGACACTACAACAACTTTTAATACAAATCAGTCAACGTCTAGAAGCACAACGACTGTATATAATACAACTTGGATTACAAGTCAGACAACGTCTAGAAGTACTGAACATTCAACAATAACTAAATTTAGTACAAGTCAGTCAACGTCTCATTCGACAACGACCGTATATAATACAACTTGGATTACAAGTCAGACAACAAGTAGAGGAACAGAACATTCGACAACGACTACGTTTAATACAAGTCAGTCAACTACTAAATCTACGACGACTACATTTACAACAACATGGTCAACTAGCAAATCAACTTCTAGATCTACTACTAAATCGACAACGACAACGTTTAATACAAACCAATCGACAAGTAGATCCACTAAAACAACATGGACTACTACTTGGTCGACTAGTAAATCAACATCTAAAGGAACTACAAGAAATACCACAACAACATGGGTAACAAGTAGACCAACTGAACATACAACGACAACTACATTTAATACGACGTGGTCAACTAGTAAATCGACAACTACTACTTTTAACACTACATGGAAAACTTCATGGAACACAACTAGAAGTACTAATCGTTCTACAACAACTACATTCAATACTAGTCAATCAACTTCGCATTCTACAACAACTGCGTGGACAACTACTTGGGTGACAAGTCAAGGAACTAGTAGAGAAACAAGTAAGAATACAACAACTAGATTTATTACTAGTAGAAGTACAGAACATGTCACTACTACGACGTTTAATACAACATGGGCAACTAGTAAATCTACTACAACTTCATGGACTACAACTTTTGGTACAACTTTCAATACAACTAGATCTACTAATAAAAGTACAACGACTACGTTTAATACAACATGGTCAACTAGTAGAGCAACAACAACTTCATGGACAACTTCATGGAACACAACTGTACTGACTTCCAGATCTACTTATAAAAACACAACGACTACGTTTAATACAACATGGTCAACTAGCAGATCGACAACGACAACGTTTAATACGACTAGATCAACTACGACTACATTTAATACAAGTCAATCAACTAATAAGAATACAACAACTAGTTGGAATACGACTAGATCAACGACAACGACTTGGAACACAACTAGGGCTACGACGACTGTATATAATACATCATGGAATACAACTAAGTCAACGACGACTACGTTCAATACAACTAGGTCAACAACAACGACGTTTAATACAAATAAGTCAACGACAACTGTATTTAATACATCTTGGAATACAACTAGATCTACTACAACTACATTTGCAACCAGTAAATCGACAACAACAACATTTGTAACTAGTAGAGGTACAGAACATTCGACAACAACAACTTATAATACAACTAGATCTACATCAACTAGTTGGAATACAACTAAGTCAACAACGACTGTGTATAATACTTCATGGAATACAACTAAGTCAACGACAACAACGTTTTCAACTAGTAAATCGACGACAACAACGTTTTCAACTAGCCAATCAACTAATAAGAATACGACAACAACGTTTAATACGACTAGATCTACATTAACTACATGGATTACAAGTAGATCAACTGAACGTGTGACAACAACAACATGGAATACAACGCGTTCAACAACGACTACGTTTAATACAACGCGTTCAACAACGACTACGTTTGCAACTAGTAAATCTACAACGACTACGTTTAATACATCTTGGAATACAAGTAAGAATACAACAACAACGTTTGCAACGAGTAAATCCACTAGAACTACTTGGACAACTTCATGGAACACTGCGCGAAATACAACGACAACATGGAATACAACTAAGTCAACGACAACTACGTTTGCAACAAGTAGAGGTACATCACGTGCTACGACAACAACATGGATAACTAGTAAGAATACAACGACAACGTTTGCAACTAGTAAATCTACAACGACAACGTTTGCAACTAGTAAATCTACGACAACAACATATAAAACAAGTTGGAATACTGCAATATCAACGACAACAACATTTGCCACGTCTAGAGTAACTGATAGAAATACTAGTAAATCGACAACAACAACGTTTAATACTGGATACTCTAGATCAACAACTAAATCAACATCATGGAGTACATTAGTTCCTGCAGATAATAGTTCAGGTGGAGGTGCAGGTGTTTTGACTTATTGGAACACAACAGTTACATATAACACATCTTTTTCAACCGCGTTATACGTCAATACATCTAGAGGAACTTCTAGAAACACTGTTGAAGAATGTATAGTTGAAGGAACACTAGTTCATATTGCCGAAGGTGAACAAAGACTAGTTGAAACTTTAGTACATGGTCAAAGTATTTTAACTATGGATGGATCGTTTAATGTAGATAACGTTAGTGATTTAAGTCTTATCAGAGAAGAAGAAGTATACACGAATTCATTATCTAATGAACATACTGCTGTAAATATTTGGAGAGCAGATGTTATAGGAACGGTTAATATAAATGACGGACAATTAAGAACTACCATGGGACACATACACATCATAAAAAGAGATGGTGAGTGGCAAGCAAGGACAGCGGATCAGTTAGAAATTGGTGATGTTATGTTTAAGCTTGACTATGGAGAATTTTTGATAGAGTCTTTAGAAATGGATGAAGTTAATCAATATACAGTTTATAAATTAGACGTAGAACCTAACGATACATTCTTTGCAAATGGAATTTTAACACATAATAAAAAAGATGCATTATGTTCACACGAGGATAAATGTACGCGAGGGCATCCATGTGAGGATAGATTTTACCCTTGTTAATAGAGAATAATCTAGAAGATAAAGAAATGAAATATATAAAAAAATAACAGAGATAGAAAATGCCTACTACTTATTTTAATACAACATGGTTAACTGCTGGCTCTAGAAATACGTACGTATCTACTACAAAGACTAGGTCTACTTCCAGATACACGTCATATAATAGGGTAACTTCGAGAAATACGGCGAAGACTACATATTGGAACGTAAGTACAAGTAAGGCAACGACAACATCATGGACTACTAAAGTTACTACTTCATGGAACACAACTAGGGGAACAACGACATCGAGAAGCACAAACCAACAAACATCTCATGCAACAACAACTACATGGAATACAACTAGAGCTACAACGACTACATGGAATACAACTAGAACAACCGAAACAAAATGGAACACAACTAAGTCAACGACTACATCATTTAATACATCTTGGAATACAACTCGAGCTACAACTACAACGTTTGCAACTAGTAAGGCAACGGCAACAACATTTAGTACAAGTCAGTCAACTGCTAAAGACACAACGACAACATGGAATACAACTAGAGCAACATTAACAACATGGGTCACAAGTAGATCAACTGAACGTGCTACGACAACAACATGGAATACAACTCGAGCTACGACAACAACGTTCAATACAACTCGTGCAACGACAACTACATTTGCAACTAGTAAATCGACAACGACTGTATTTAATACATCTTGGAATACAAGTAAGAATACGACTACTACATTTGCAACTAGTAAATCCACTAGAACTACTTGGACAACTTCATGGAATACAACTCGAGCTACAACTACAACGTTTAATACAACTCGAGCTACAACTACCACGTGGTCTACAAGTCAGTCAACGTCTCATTCGACAACGACTACGTTTGTAACTAGTAAAAATACAACGACTACGTTTAAAACTAGTAAATCAACGACTACATCGTATAACACATCTTGGAATACAACTAGGTCAACGACAACAACGTTTAATACTTCCAAGTCAACAACGACTACGTTTATAACTAGTAGGTCAACAGAGCGTGTTACTACAACTACATGGGCAACTAGTAAATCTACGACTACTACATTTGCAACAAGTAAATCTACTACAACAACATTTGTAACTAGTAGAGGAACAGAACATTCCACGACTACTACATTTGCAACTAGTAAATCGACAACAACTACGTTTATAACTAGCCAGTCAACTAGAACTACTTGGACTACAACATGGTCAACTAATAGATCAACGACAACAACGTTCAATACAACTCGTGCAACGACAACTACATTTAACACAAGTCAATCGACAAGTAAATCCACTAAAACAACATGGACAACTTCTTGGAATACTGTCAGAGGAACTAGTAAAGTAACTAGTAAATCGACAACGACTACGTTTAACACAAGTCAATCGACGAGTAGAGCAACTACAACAACATGGACTACTACTTGGGCAACATCAAGAAATACAACTAGAGGAACTAGTAAAACGACAACGACTACGTTTAACACAAGTCAATCGACTGAAAGAGAAACGACTACTGTTTATAACACGTCATGGAACACAACGAGAACTACGATAACTTCATACACTACTTCATGGACTACTTCATGGAATACAAGTAGAGGCACATCGAAAACTACAACAACAGTTTATAATACATCATGGTCAACTAGTAAATCAACTGTAACTACATTCAATACTACTTGGATAACAAATCAGAATACAACGAGATCTACTTCTAGAACAACAACTACTACTTTTAATACAAGTCAGTCAACTTCTAGAACAACGACTACGTCGTATAACACATCTTGGAACACTACAAGATCCACTGAAACTGCATGGACTACTTCATGGGTGACAACGTTTAATACAAACAGGTCAACGTATAAAAATACAACGACTACGTTTACAACAACATGGTCAACTAGTAAATCTACAACGACTACGTTTACAACTACGTTCACAACAACGTTTAATACTAATCAGTCAACAAGTAAATCTACAACGACTACATTTAATACAACGTGGTCAACTAGTAGAGCAACGACTACGAGTTATACAACTTCATGGACTACTTCATGGAACACAACTAGAGGAACAGAACATGTGACTACTACTGTTTATAACACGTCATGGAACACAACTAGATCGACAACTACAGTTTACAATACTTCATGGACAACTTCATGGAACACAACTAGAGGAACAGAACATTCGACTACGACTACGTTTACAACAACATGGTCAACTAGTAAATCAACTGTAACTACGTTCAACACTACTTGGACTACGTCATGGAACACAACTTATGGAACGTCTCATTCAACTACGACAACGTTTAATACGTCTCAGTCTACAAATCATGGAACGTCTCATTCGACAGTAACTATATGGAGTACATCTAGAGGAACTAACAAAGGAACAGAACACGCAACGACAACTGCATGGACAACGACTTGGGAAACTAGTAGAATTACGAACTATTCACGTACGACATCATGGACTACGCAATATCAAACTAGTCAGTCAACGGTAACTACATTTAACACAACGTGGTTAACAACATTTAATACCAATCAGTCAACAACAACTGCATGGGTGACATCGTGGGTGACAACATTTAGTACGTCTCAAACAACGTCTAAAACGACAACGACTACATTTAACACAAGTCACTCGACAACGACAACGTTTAATACGACTAGATCAACTACGACTACATTCAATACGAATGCAGCTACATCTAAATCGACAACGACAACGTGGTCAACTATTTATAGTGTTACTACTTCGTGGAATACTGCATGGAACACAACAACAACGTGGAACACGACGAGATCTACAACAAGTGCTATTACTACAACGTGGAGTACAGATTACGAAGTGCAAGAAACTTGGTATTCAACTAACGCACCATTAGATGTTTATAATACAAATAGACAATGGAGAGTAAACAGTTATAACGGTAACTAGAAATAACTCAATTAATTTAAAAAGCATACTTCGGTATGCTTTTTTTTTGCTCTAAAATAAATGAGATAAATAATTAAACAAACACAGATTATTGTGTATAACTATTAAATTACTTTTTATATATGGAAATGTTTAACAAAAAGGTTCTAGATGAAAGAATTGGGCCTCTAAAGAAAAACACAAAATTAGAACCGCTTGAACAAGTAGAGCGATACGTTTTAAGAAAATGTAGAGAACTTGGATTAGAACACAGTTATGATGTTATAGCAGAAGAAATGCCATACTTCAAAACAATGGGATATACAGAATATGCCACTTGTTTTTTACTGCAACCACTAAACCTTAAAATGAGAAGAGAACAAGTAGCCGACGCTTTAGCACATGATGTCGAACACGTTTCTGATTGGGTATCTTATTTTAGAGAAAACATAGAAAAAGACCAAGCTAATAAATATCAAAAGCGCAACAAAGACTTCGACAGATATGAAGATAAAAGCACTTTGGTTATTTTACCAGGTTCAAATAAGCTTAAAGAAAACTGTTGTTTAAATAAATTAATTGAAGTTGCTGATAAACACAAAGGTGATGTTTATTTTAAACCACATCCTATTACTACACATGCAGTCATAGGCGAAATTAAAGATTTATTTGGTGAAGAATCTATTTTACCTAGAGACATAGATCTTTATTACTTTTTACAAAAAGCTAAAACAGTATATAGCACACATATTAGTGAAAGCGCATTATATTCTGTTGTCCTTGAAAAAGAAGTTTATCCAATGGATGTGTGGAATAATATAAGTAGAGGATCTTTTTATACTATAAACTCCAGTCTTTATGATAATAAAGAAAGAGGTGCAGAATGGATTAATCAAGTATTTTCTAGTTACAAATCTGGAATTATAAATCCAGCTATTGATGAAGATTGGAAAGGTAAAGTAGATGATTACATGAATTATATGTATGAAAAAAGAGAATATTACAAAGGTTGGTTTATAGACGCTCCACCTAAAGTTAAAAGAAATAAGAACTAAATTATAAATTAAACCTACACTCGTGTGGGTTTTTTTTGCTACATTAATAATGAGAATATTATTTTATGCGGGCTATCAAAAGAATAAATTTGATGGTGATACAAATGAAGGATTAGCAGGAACTGAAATTGCTATAATTAATATAGCCGAAGAGATGGTTAAATTTGGTTATAAGGTTGTGGTTTCTGGTGAAGTAAAAGATTCTGGTTTAATTAATGGAGTAGAATGGATATCAACACATGAATTACATGAAAAATATTTTGATCAGTTTGATTATATTATATCTGCAAGTTATATTCATTTTTTAAAAGAGTTTGAAAAATATTCAGCAAAGAAAGTATTTTGGGCACATAATACACATCATCACCCATGGTGGAATCACGAAGTGTTAGAAGACGCAAACCTTTTAACACAACAAGTTGATCATACAATTTGTTTGACTAATTGGCATAAGAATCACTGGGCACATACATATAATATACCTTTAAATAAAATCTCGGTGATTGGTAATGCCATTGATCCTTCAACATTTAGTGGTACTCCTGAAAAAGTTAAAGGTAAATTCATATATAGTTCTGCACCCGAACGTGGCTTATTAGAATTATTAAAAAACTGGCCAAAGATAAAAACTATAATGCCACATGCAACACTAGACATTTATTCTCCTGGATATTCTATAGCAAATCATACTGACTATTCATTTAATAAGTTTAAAGAAGTAACATGTCACGGTAGTGTAGATCAAAAAACATTACATAATGCCATGCTACGTGCAGAATATTGGTGTTATATAACTGATTATGAAGAAACATATTGTATAACTGCACTTGAAATGCAATATGCCAAAGTATTACCTATTGTTACTAAAGTTGCTGCATTAAAAGAAACTGTAAATAGTGGAGTTATCTTAGAAAGAAATGAAACAAATTGGAATCAGGCTATACAAATACTAGGTACACTAAGTAGTGGACTTAAGGATAAATCAATTAATGATGCATATAAATGGTCTAAACAACAAACATGGAATGTTAGATCATATGATTGGAAAAACATATTAGAATCTATATGAAAATAGATAAAATTTATATTATAAGCTTGAACGCTGGAGATCCAAGCATTCAAAGAAGTATTGCCGAGAGGGTAGATCAACTTGGTATGCCATATTCTGTAGCGTGGGAAATAGTTCAAGGTTTTGATGGAACTTCAGGCAATTTATTAGATGGACACAGTGTATATAATTTATGGAATTTAGGATCTGATTCATGGAATGATTGGTGGAAAAGAGATGTTACTGGCGGAGAAGCAGGTTGTGCAATTAGTCACTTAAATATATGGAAAAATATAATAGAAGACAATATCAATTGTGCATTAATACTAGAAGATGATTTTGTTTCAGTAGCTCCACTTACAAATCCAGTTATTCCAAACACAGAATGGGATATTGCATTTTTAGGTAGAAATGCTATATGTCCTAAGGATGAAAAAAGAATTGATGTAAGTAATAAATGGGTAACAGCACTTAGTAGTTATAATACACATGCATATGTAATTAAAAGAGACGCTGCGAAAACGCTAGTCAATGATTACAACTTTCAACAAAATCTAATTGCGCCCGATGAATTCTTAACGGCAACATATACAGATCATAGAAGACAAGATATTAATATACTGTTTCCACCAAAACTTAAAGCGATAGCTCCAGTTAATAATTGGATAGAACAAAATAGACCACACGAAAAATCCACGACAGAACCAAATGATGCCAATATTAATTTATTGAAAAAACAACCTTATTTCGAAATACTAGATGACAGTGATTGGGATTCATGGAAATCAAAGTATGTAAACGAAACAGTGGCTAAGGGTGAATATGATTTAATGATAGATGATATAGGAAATAATATATATGAATTTCCATTATTTACCGAAAAGTTCTGTAAAGAAGCAGTTGCTTTAGCAGAGGTTATGAATAAGTGGACAAAAGATAGACATGAATTTTATCCAACAAATGATGTCTTATTACCAGAAATAGGATTAGATAATATTTATAATAGAGTTATAAAAGAAATAGTTTCCCCACTTTGTATACATTTATGGGAATTAGAAGGTGCAGGTTGGGATAATATGAATACCGAAAACTTTATGGTAAGATATACTACTGATAGACAATCTCATTTAAGTTTACATCATGACTTTAGTCATATTACAATGGTAGTAAAATTAAATGATGAGTTTGATGGTGGCGGCACGTGGTTTCCAAAATATAAAATATTAGCAAATCCAAAATTAGTAGGTACTGCAACTATTCACCCTGGAATGATCACACATAAACATGGTGCCAGACCAATACATAGTGGGAAAAGATACATCAACGTATCATTTATGAGAAAGAATAATTAACAAAACAAAACAATATGAAAAAAGAGATTACGTTTAACGAGATCATTGGAGATGACGGGCATTTAGTGTCACCTGTCTTAAAAAATGGCGCTAAGAATTATTTAATTGATATTGACGGTACAATTACTGATGATGTACCAAATGAAGAACCAGAAAGAATGTCAGTAGTTTTACCATATACTGGTGCTGTAGAAACACTTAACAGATGGTTTGACGAAGGACATGTAGTTACATTCTTTACATCAAGAACCGAAGAAGTTAGAGATATCACAGAAACTTGGCTAAATAAACATGGTTTTAAATATCATGGTCTATTAATGGGTAAACCAAGAGGTGGAAATTATCATTGGGTTGATAACCACATTGTCAAGGGTACAAGATATGAAGGTAAGTGGGCAGATTTAGTTAGAGAAGAAAGAACGATAGAAGTGTTTCCTTCGTAGATATATATTAAATGAGAAGCATATACACATTTGAAGATTTTCTTTTAGAAGCTGATGAAACTGATCAGCTTAAAAAAATCTGTATCGCAGTTTCTGTAGAAATGCCAGATAATAAGTATGTATATGATTCTAAATATAACGTCTCTAAGGTATTTGAATTATTAGATAAAAATAAAAAAGCAGAACCTTCTGAAACACCAGTTCTTAATTATGCCAATTGGAAAATTGAGAAAATGATAAAAGACGGATGGGATTCTAAATTTATTTATAATTCAATTGAAGCTAAACAAAGAGTTTCTTCCAAAGTAAAATGGTGCAAAACTCATGAAGAATCTGAGCATACACCTAAAGTAGTTTTTGATAAATCAAATTTAAAAGAACTTAAATATCCTATCATAGCTAAACCAGATAATAGATATAGTGGACAGGGTATTATGGTTTTTAAAGAAGAAAAGGATTTAGAAGGTGTTGATTTAGATCAGTTTTCAGTTTTCTCAGAAAAGATAAATATCGTAGATGAACTTAGAATTTATTGTTGGAAAGGAAAACCTTTGATGCTAGTACATAGAGTGCCTGCAAATGAAGAAACAAAAAATCTATCTAAAAAAGCAGATGATAAACTGGTATTTAATTACGAATTATCAAAGTCACCTATAACAGAAAATTTAGTTAGTGTTGTTGAAGAATTTTCAAAAGAACATAATGATTTAGATTTTTATTCGGTAGATATTGTTATAGATGATAAAGATCATCCTTATGTTATTGAAATGTCATCAGAACCTGGACCAGTTTTCGGTGTTATGGGACATGTATATAAAGAAATGTATAAGGACTATTATGGAGAAGATGTTTCGGATAAAACTAATAAAATAATTGACGCTTATATAGAAGAGGACATTAATACAACGATTGCTTCAGATGAATCTAGATTCAAAAGAAGATAAATCGAATAAATAAAAAGATAAATAGAAAGAATTAAAAATAGAATTATGGCAGAACCTAATATGAACTGTATGATTATTAATGTGTGGATACATCACATGCAAATAGATGAACTATTCGATTTCTTGAATATGAGAATAGATCGTGCACCATTTTATTGGTTAAATGAAGCATCAGTGCCTACATCAATCACGGGTGGTTATGTTATGATTTCGTTAACTTATGATTCTTATTCTCATTTATCTTCTAACAGAAACTGGGACGAAGCTCCTGGTTGGATAAAACAATAATATGAAAAAACAAACAAACATGAAAGCGTTTCTTTTAAATTATAAAGGAACGAAGTACAAAGCGAACACCCTTATTGGTGTTATTTGGAAGTTTATTACTAAGAAGAAATAAACAAATCCTAAAAAGAGAGTATAAAGAACGTCTAGATTAATCTAGGCGTTTTTTAGGATTAAAACAAATATATGTATACACTAAGCGAACTTCAACAGATGATCTTCATTGACATCGAAACTAGTACACAAAAAGAAACATTCCAGGAGATCATAGATGATAACCCTGCTCTTGAAGAGTATTGGAATATAAAATCTACGCAACTTATTGAAAGTCAGCCAGAAACTCTTAAAGACTTTACTGATCCACATAAAATGTGGTCTCGTATGGCAGGACTTTATCCAGAATGGGGTAAAATAGTTTGTATTTCTGTAGGTCAATTAAAGTTTGATGAGACTGGATTTCCTAATGACTTTAAAGCAATGTCATTTAGTGGAACAGATGAGGCTCAGGTTCTTAAAGACTTTTCACAAACTGCTGCCAAGATTATGCAGAAATATCCTAAAATGAAATGGGTCGGCCATAATATTAAAGGATTTGATTTACCTTATATTATTAAGAGATCATTAATCAATGAGATACAGGTTCCTTCTGCATTTCATTTACACAAACAAAAACCATGGGAAAACTGTTTACTAGACACACAAGATGTTTGGAAATTTGGCGGATGGAACTCTGCTAAATTAGGTTTAATTTCAGAACTCTTAGGTATTCCATCTCCTAAAGATGCAATGTCAGGTCCAGAAGTAAATGAATATTATTGGAACGATAGGTTAGAAGAAATAAAAACATATTGTGAAAAAGATATTCAAGCGACCGCTAACATTATGTTAAAAATGAGTGGTATGCCAATTATAGAAGCTCTTCCATTTTAAAATGACAACATGTCATTTAATTTGTAAAATATATGACACTAAGTCTTAATGCTTAGTTTGGTATAATATTTTCAGTATACTATACGAGCACGTTGCTCAAATAATTATAAAAAAAATTAAACTATGTTTTACACAACAAACGACCACATTGACAACATTTTCAGGGGAATACAAGAACCTCTATGGAAAACTGGAAAATTAATAAGCGATCATCTTACTGATTTTCATTACGAAGACGGAGTATTTACTATGGCACTTCCTGGATTTTCTAAAAAAGATTTAGACATTGAAATGGAAGGATCTACATTAAAGATCTCTGCAGACATTAAAGAAAAAGATGAAACGCTATATAAGAAATCATTTGAAAAGAAATTTAGAGCATCTAATATTGATGTTGAAAGTGTTACAGCAAACATGTCAGACGGTATCCTAACTATTATGTTAGATAAGAAAGTTAATCCAAAGAAGATTAAAGTAATATAATTAAAGCGGCTTATGCCGCTTTTTTTTGAAAATAAATCACCCAGATTTTTTTATGTCATTTATTTGTGGTATATTAGCAGTATAATTAAACACATAAGATATGATAAATTTAGATTACGCTAAGATTAGCGACGTAGAAGTAGACGGAATAGACACCGCAGATTATCCAGATTTTTGTGATGCATTTATTGCATACGCAGAATATGATGGTAAAGAAATGACAGATGAACAATTAGATGCGTTAAACGAAGACGGCGATTTTGTTTATGAAGCTGTACAAAATTATTTATTTTAATATATAATACATGAAAGAAGACGATTTCAATTTTGATGAATTTATGGAAAATAGCAATAGTGATTTCGAAATGAAACTTGAAGAATACAAGGATCGTATGATTCGATTAGCTATTGAAACTAATTATGCACAAATAGAAAAGAACGGTATTAATGATTGGCATCTTAGGCATATGGATCCTGCAGAATTAATTTCATTAAACGGAACTTTTAAAATGATGCTTGATTATTTTGAAGAAAATGAAGAGTACGAGAAGTGTGCTAATATCATGAAACAATTAAATACTATAGATTCTATTATGTCTCCAAAGCGAGATATATAAAGTATGAAGTATATAAAATTATTTGAAGAGGATAGGGTAGATCTTAAAAACGAAAATCCTCTTTTAATTAAAATAAGGCATTTTGGTGGAAGTGTTAAAAGCCTAGATGATTGGTTACGATCAAAGATAGGTGAAACAAATCCGTACAAAGACACTATAATGGTAAACGGTCCACATATGGGAAAGAAAGATAAATCTTTGCCATATCAAGATTTCCAAAATGGAGAATCGGATTTAGTAAAGAATAATCATGGAAGATAAAATAGCAAAAGAAATAGCGGTTCAATTAAAAAGAATAGCAGACGCATTAGAAAAATCTAATAAAAATTCAGAAACATCTGAAAAAAGAAATGCTGTTATTGGTAAACTTCAAGAAAAAAATCTAAAAGCAGATCTAAGAGAAAAACTTAATTTAGATCAAGCAGATTACACGCCACATCCTAATTCTCCTAGATTTAAAACAGATGATGGATCCTTATAGTGTATTAGGTGTCGATAAAACATCTTCACAAGATGACATTAAAAAAGCATATAGGAAACTAGCCAAAGAATATCATCCTGATAAAAACGATGGCAATGACGAAAGATTTAAAGAGATTGCTGACGCTTATGAAAAAATAGGCGATGATTCTTCGAGGCAAAAATATGACTCAGCTTCTAACTTTCAAAATTTTAACGGATTTGGTGATGGAAATATTAACATGTCAGATCTTTTTGATCAAGTATTTGGTAATGCATTTGGATCCAGACAATCATCTAAGGGCCAAGATTTAAGATTAGATTTACATTTAAGTTTTGATGAAGCTTACGCTGGAACTTCTAAAAAGTTTGCAGTTAATGGTCAAGATATTAAAGTTGATTTTAAAGCTGGACTTAAAACAGGAATGAAACTAAGAGTCGCAGGAAAGGGACAACCTCATCAATATAATTCTACACTACCAAACGGCGATCTAATTATTCACATACATGTGATGCATAATAGTAATTGGATTTTACAAGACAATGATATTTGGTTAGATTTAAATTTATCATGGGAAGATATATTTTTAGGAACTAAAATAAATGTAAATACACCTGAAGGTCCACTTTATATTAATGTACCTAAGAATAGTTATCCTGGAAAAGTTCTTAGAATCAGAGATCGAGGATATCCAATATATGGCACCGAAAAAAAAGGTGCACTTTTATGTAAATTAAATGCTTCTTATTTTGAACTTAATTCCGAACAACTGGAATATATAAAGAAAGTAAAGAGCATAAAAGATGAATGATTACACATTTAGCGACGATAGTAAAAAATGGTTTAGAATATTCGATGGACTCATAGTTAATAATGAGGACATGTTTTTCAATGCATTGTATATGGCCATCACACATCATCCAACTTATGTAATTGCTTCAGATTTAGAAGACGAGCGCAAGATCACTATTTTAGGTGCAATGTTAAAGCACTTTGAAGAAAAAGAAGAATTCGAAAAATGCGCCAGTATTTATAACATTAAAAAACAGATTAAAACAATATGCTAATAATAGAAGTAGATAAGGGAAATATAGAGAAGGCACTGAAACAATATAAAAGAAAGGTTAGAAATACTAAACAAATAAATCACTTAAGAGATCAACAAGATTTCACCAAGCCATCAGCAAAGAAACGTCTTAAGATGCAAAAAGCCAAGTACTTACAATCTAAAAATCAACCGGAATGATATATTAATAAATTATCCTAATATATTGATTCAATTTCTATATTAGGTAAATCGTATATTAATATATACAAAGGAGCAACTAAGTTGCAACTAAAAACAAAAGGTAATTTAAGATGGCAGGCTTTATTTCAAGTTCAGATAAAGATAGTTTGATGAGAGCTAGTTATTACCAGATAACTAGAAATTTTACTAAGACAGTAAATAGATTCATCGCATTCAAGGATACAGATCGTATCGTTGAAATTCCTCATGGAATAAAACAGCGTTCTAAATTTATTGACCTAATGATCAAATACTTCGAATCATTAGAAGAGTACGAAAAATGTACTAAGCTGGTAAAACTAAAAGAACTTGTCATAATGGCAGGGGATTAATTATAAAAACAATTATTAAATGAGTAGAGGAACAGAAAAGCAAACAAGACAATCTAAAAACGGAACAATAGATTCCGGATTAAAACGAGTTACACTTAGACAATCCCAACATAAATACGTAAAACAAATAGAAGAAAACGAAATAACATTTTGCTACGGTCCAGCAGGAACATCAAAAACATTTACGGCATGTTTCGTAGCACTTAAATTACTACAAGAAAAGAAAATAAAAGAAATTATCCTTTGTAAACCAATACAAGAAGCAGGTGAAAAGTTAGGATTTTTACCAGGAACAAAAGAAGAAAAGATCGACCCTTATATGAATTCGTATATTTCGAATATCACTAAAATAGTAGGAGGTCAACAAGCAAAATATTTATTTGATAGCAAAACAATTAGATTTGAGCCACTTGCATACATGAGAGGTGATACGTTTGATGATGCTCTTATGGTTTTAGATGAAGCACAAAATGCAACATTTAAACAATTAATGTTATTTGTAACTAGAATGGGTAAATCAAGTAAAGTTGTAGTTACAGGTGATGTCAGCCAACATGATATTGCTAAACAACATGTAGGTTTACCAGGATTCATAGAGATTATGCAGGGTGTAAAAGGAATTGGTGTACATATATTTAGTAATAAAGATATTGTAAGAGCTAAGATCTTACAGGAAGTTGTACAGAGATACGATGAATGGAAATCAAAAAACGAAAACAAATTTTAGAAACATTTTAATGATTCCGTATATAAGTACTAAACATACTATATATGGAATCATATCAAATCTTATTAAAGCACAGCCACTCAGGAAATCCAGACATAACTGAAATCGGATTAGACGAAGCTGGAAGAGGTGCTTTATCAGGGCCAGTAACCGTAGCAGCATGTATCATGCCATATGGATTTCAACACGAACTTGTTAAAGACTCAAAATTATTAAGTGAGCCCCAAAGAGTAGCTGCAAGACAATTGGTTTTAGATAACTGTATTGCATACTCTATTAAACACGTCAGTGTTGAAGACATTGAAAATACTAATATTTTAAAAGCAACATTAGAAGGTATGCGCAGGTGCCTAGAAGATGTAAAGGATAATTTAATTGATTTTGATTTTATTCTTGTAGACGGAGATCAATTCCATGGATTTGATGGAATTCCATTTGAAACAGTAGTAGGTGGAGATAATACATATGTATCAATTGCTGCGGCTTCTATTCTGGCCAAAACAGAAAGAGACTTGCTTATGAAAGAATTAAGCACTGATTTTCCAGCATATGGTTGGGGGTCAAACAAAGGATATGGTACTAAACAACATAGAGATGCTATATTAAGTGAAGGTGCTACACCTCATCATAGAAATTCCTTTATAAGCCATATGTTAACTAAAACCAACACATTATTTTGAGAGGATTATTAATAGGAATGTTATTGTTCCTTGGTGGACAAACATTAATTTGGTTTCAAACAAACGGTCAATTTATAAATCCTTGGATGAAGAAAAATCCACTAGCGATCAGTATCTTGGGAGGTACAATTATTAGTTATATGTTTATTAAAGCAACTGCACTAATTGCGGGTTATTATGACGGAGCGTTATGGCCAGGAAGATTTATAGGATTTTCAATGGGCATAACATCATTTGCGTTTTTAACATGGTACTTTTTAAATGAAGGTATTAATATTAAAACTGCAGTTTCTTTGTGTTTAGCATTCGCACTTATTTCAGTACAATTATTCTGGAAATGAAGAAATTAAAATTACCTTGGTTAGAAAATGATAAACCTACAAATGTAGTAGTTTATAGAAAACAAAAGAATAGTAGCACATACTATATGATTGTCACCAATATTCACGTTGACGTTATTAATAACGGAAGAGCAACGAAACCAATCGTAGATCATAAATATGAAATTGTAGAATTAGGAATAGGTTTTAATTTCATAGAGGAATGGGCTAGAAAATATAATATAAAAACCCCAAAGGTTTTAGTTAAATAAATTTTATGAAAAGATCAATTAATATTATTAGCACTTGGATAGGTGTATTGTTAGGATTAGTTATAATAGCAACTGTATTAACAATACCAACACAATATTTATGGAACACATGTTTAGTTCCAGCAATAGATGGCATAAATGCTATAGGATTTTGGCAGGCATTAGGACTTAATGTGTTATCTACTATCTTATTTAAGGGTTCGGGTACTCCTAAAACTAATCCTGAAAAATAAATTAAAAAAAGTGCTCTCAGATTTTTTTATGTCATTTATTTGTGGTATATTAGTACTATAATTAAAAAGCGAAAGATATGAGTTACACAAGATTTGACAGACATAGCTGTTTTACTTCAGAAATGAGAACTATGACAATGGACATTATCAATGCCACTGAAAACGACGAGTTTACAAACATGGCCTATGGGCTTTTTGATGGATATTTATATGATGCTCTTTTACCTAAAGCTATAAAATTAGGTGTGAGTAAAGATATAGAAAACAAAATCAAAGGCTTGATCAAAGCCATTGAGATGTATTTACTTTTAACAAAACCAACAATAAAAACCACATAATATGGCAACAAAGAAAATAATGTACTTGGATATGGACGGAGTATTAGTCGATATATTTAAAGCGTGCGAAACAAAATATGGTAAAGACTTAGTTCCAAATATAGGTGAAATTCTAGATGCAGATCCTGAATTATTCTATGAAGCTGAGCCAATTCCTGGAGCTATTGAAGCTTTTAATAAATTAGTAGAAGTATTCGACGTTTATTTATTGACGACTGCACCATGGGAAAGTTTAGGTTCTGTTAAAGCAAAAAGATTATGGGTTAGAAAATACTTAGGTAAACCTGCTTATAAGAGAATTATAACTAGTCATCATAAAAACTTAATGATTGGCGATTATTTAATCGATGATAGAACTGCAAATGGTGCAGGAGAATTCAAAGGAGAATTAATTCAATTTGGTACAGAAAAATTCCCGAACTGGGAAGTTGTATTAGATTATTTAAAAGTTAACTAAAATGATATTTAAAGAAAACACAGACGTGTTGTTTGACACACACAAAAAAACAAATAAGATTACATTATCTTGTACTAACGAAGTACAAATTGAAGGTGCTAGGAATTTCATAGAAAATTTTAGAAGTTGGTTATCATGTTTCGAATGTGAAGATGAAGTACAAACAGATTTATTAAAACAAATAATAGATGATGTTGAAATTACTTTTAGAAAGAAGTACCAGGAAATTGTTCGTAACTTTTAAAAATAAATCACACCAGATTTTTTTATATCAAATATTTGTGGTATATTAGTAGTATAATTAAAAGTTAAAAATATGAATAAATTTAATGTAAATGAAGTAAGGTGTAACGGAGTCGGTGGCTCAGGTTACCAAGCAGTTCTTAAACACAAAGACGCAATCCAAGGGATTTGTCAAGATGTTAGAGATCTTATAGGTATTGAAAAACTATGGGAACTAGCAACGGCAGAACCTAATGTTGATTATCATCAAGGAACAAGATTTAATTCTGTAGAAGATAATGCGTATAGACTTATTACTGGAATTGCAAACCACGTCTCGGAATACATTCCAACAAGTGAATTGATCGAGATGCACGTAGGAGCTATTTTACCGATGTTAACTATGGAAGAAAAGGTAACACTTGTTGCTGATGCATGTAGAGATTGCGCTAGCGCAGATCATTGGTACACTTTCGAAAAAGATTGGGGATAAGATGACTATTGAAGAAAGATACGATCGTATAGACTCTGCACCATACGTTATATTTCAAGACGATAAAACAGTACACACTGTTGAAAGTATAGAAATATTTGAAGACATGGTTATTGTAGAAACAAATACAGGTTGGTTATTTAACGATATGGATTTATTTACCCTAGAGGAAATGGTAGATATCGAAGAAAAAATAAAAGATTTATTAAAATAAACGCACAAATACTTTTTTATGTCAAATATTTGTGGTATATTAGTAGTATAATTAAAAGCAAAAGAAATGAAAAAAGTAATATTTGATTTAGACGGAACTTTGGCTCTCATCGATAAGCGAAGAGCTATTTCTACAAAAGACAATGGAAAAATAGATTGGGATACATTCTTTGATCCTAAGAACATTGATCTTGACCAACCACATGATGCTGTAATTAAGATGGCACAAATGTTAGATGCAGCTGGACACATGATTGTTATTTTTAGTGGAAGATCTAAAGCCACTAAAGATGCTACTACAGCTTGGTTAAAAAAGTTTGATGTGCCATTTAATGTATTGAAAATGAGACCAACTGGTAAAGATTTTAAGTTTATGCCAGACGATGATCTTAAAAAGAAATGGTTTAACGACTTATTTCCAACACAAGATCATGTTGACGATGTAGTTTGTGTATTTGACGATAGACAAAAAGTAGTTGATATGTGGAGAGATATGGGTTTAACTTGTATGCAAGTTGCACCTGGTAATTTTTAAAATAAAACAATATGAAATTCAAAGATTTAAAATTTAAGAAACAACATCACGGTGGCATCGGAGCTACTGCAAAATTTAAAGATGTTACAGTAAGTATTCAAGCTGGTAAGTTTGTTTACAGTACTCCACGCGAGGACTTAAGTAGTGCTAGTAAATTCAGTTCATTCGAAGTTGCTATATGGGAGAATTCTGAGGAAGGAAGTTTTGTCACTGATAAGTTTTTAGACACTAATGACGAAGTTGCTGGATGGACTGGTAAAGATGACATCGATAATCTTTTACAGAAACTAAGTTAATGGGAATAGAAGGATTATTTTTAACAATTTTCTTAGGAGCATTTGCATTCGTAATGGGATGGATGAAAGGATGTGAAGACGAGCAATCGAGAATTAGAGAAGCTTTCAGATCTGAGGACTACACATATAGTGGGTTTTTAGATGTTCTAGAAAAATACGAACAAGAGAAAGAAGCTGCTAGATATTGGGCTAAACACGAAAAAAAGAAAAGAAAAAGAAAAAACAAATAATATGATTAAGGATATACAACCTCAAATTCCCTTAACCAAAGACGAAAGGGGTAATTTACAAATTGACAACGAATTCGTAGATCTTTTTTATAAAGAAACCGAAAGAAATTGGAAACTAGTAAGAGAGCGAGATGGTATGACTAAGTATTCGAGAGATGTATTATGGGTGGAGTGGCAAGAAGATGGTACATTTAAGGAGCAGTTTAAGGAGATTGCAATAGGAAGAAGTTTGATTATGTCACCATTCAATGAATATTATACGTGGATGACAACAGTGTTAACAGAGATTTTAGGATCTGATGAAACTTTTGTTAAATTTAGAACTAACAATTCAATATACACATTATACAAAACAAATGAGTAGACAATTTACATGGTGGCGCAGATTTCACGGAGTTGTTAAATTGCCCAAGAAATATTTATTTAAAGGTGCAAGTGAGCTTCAACAAAGAATAGAATTTGGTGAATATGAATTCAATCATTTGGGCAGAGAAGTATACTTAGAAGAAAGTATTTACGAAGCTAAAGTTGAGGCTATTAAAAAGGAAAGTCCTTGGTTAAATGGTGAAACTTTAATTGAAGCTATAGATTATGATAGAAAACAATATAATAAGCGTAAAGCTATTATGATGAAAAATCATTTAGAAACAGAGCAAAAACTTCTTTGGAAATTGGCTGAAGATTTAGCCAAGGAATTTGACATGACAAAAGAAGAAGTGTCAGATATAATGGAAATATTTGATGGCAGCACTAGAGATTTATATTTTAAATGTAAAAGTATTGCGTTAGGTAAAAAGTTTGATCCAGAAAAAATGCAAAGATTTGTCAACGAGCAACCTCGACACATTCTAAAACCTAAAGAAAGAAAATACATTAAGCTTTGGACTAAATTAATTAAAGAACATAATTGGAAAAGGTATTTAAACTGGGAACAATTAAACAATTCATAAAAACCACATATAACTTAAGTGACTATTAACACACTTTCATATTATCTTTTATTTGGTGTCATTGTAAATGCACTATATGATTTCTTAATTTCTACAATAGACAGAGAGGATTTAAGATTTAGTATGCTAGAAAGAATTTTAGTGGGTCTCTTTTGGCCAGCATATTTGGTACTACTTACTATTAACTTTATAATAAACTATATAAATGGAAAAAACAAATAATTACGGATATTGTTGTATCAATACTACTTTACAGAAATCTGAAAAAGTTACTACTAATCGTAGCATGATTAAACGTACGTTTGCAGCTAAAGGTATTGAGTATGCATCAGAGCTTGCATTATTAAATGTAAAAGATTTAGTTAAAGTAATTAATTGGAATAATCGTAATGGCATCAAACTCTTTCGTATTAGTTCTGACATGTTTCCATGGATGAGCGAGTATGAATTGTCTGATTTACCAGATTACAATAAAATTGTGAATGTTCTTAAAGGTGCTGGTAAAATTGCAATGGATAATGGCCAACGTTTGACATTCCACCCTGGCCCATTCGATGTATTGGCATCGCTTACACAACGAGTAGTTGACAAATGTATTATTGATCTCAACAAACATGGTGAAATTATGGATTTACTTGGTTTACCAAGAGATCACTCTGCACCAATCAATATACATGTCAATACCACACAAGGTGGTAAAGAAGAAGCAATGCAAAGATTTGTGGATAATTTCAAATTACTTGACGATTCTGTACGTACTCGATTAGTTGTAGAAAACGATGACAAAGAAAGTCAGTACACGACTGAAGATCTATACGAAGGCGTATTCAGTAAAGTTGGTGTTCCTATCACGTTTGATTATCATCACCATTGGTGCCATCCAGGTGTATTATCGCAAGAAGAAGCACTTAAACTTGCAGCTAAATCATGGCCAAAAGGTATCAAACAATTAGTGCATTATTCTTCATGTCAACAATTACATGAAGACGAGACTCAAACGAATAAGCGTGCGCATGCAGATTATATTTATGAGTATATAGAAACATATGGCCTGTATCTGGATATTGAGTTAGAAGTAAAAGCAAAAGAATTGGCTCTACAAAAATATTTGAAACAATATCAATTAGAGTTAGTATAACCATTATAAAAATTAGTATATGAAAAAAATTAAAAATGTATTGAGAAAATTGTCTAACAGAGCAGTTGGTGTACAAGGAACATTATTCTTGGTATTTGCCATTGTATCATTAATTGCGGGCCAAGAATCTACTAGATTTTGGATGTTTATGATAGCATCAATCGTATTTAGTGCATTACAGACAATCATTGATCAATTAAAAGAATTAAATAACAACAAATTATGAGTTTAAAAGTAGACGCTCTTAGAGCTAAGTATGTCGCTATGAGATTAGAGGCAATTGCAACATTAGAAGTGTATTCTAAAAATGCAGTGGGAATTGGTGAACACCCACAAGTCATTGAAGAAATGGATAAATTAGTAAGAACAGTAGCCGATGCAAATGGGTATATAGAAGTTCTAGATCAAATTTTCGTTGATAGCGATGAAGGTACACAAGTAGGCAAAACCGGTCAAGTAAACGGTTAACAAAGTCTCAACTAACCATGAAAATGAGGTTCTAACGAACCTCATTTTTTTTGCTTTAAAGTGCAGTTAAATTTAAATGATATATAATACATGAAACATATTAGAACATATGAAAGTTTTATTGGTGAAGGAAGATCTGCATATGACGGATTAGCTTCTAAATTAACTAAAGCTATATTCAATAAATGGGTTAAATCATATAAAGGCGGGAACGCTACAATAAATTATGGAGACCAAATTGAAGAGAGAGGTTTAGAGTTTGATATTGAAGCTACTATTGATATTGATAAAAAATATGAAGGATTTCAAGTATTAGATTCAACAGGTGCCGATGGCAGAGACGATGATGATCACGGTGACTTTCAAACACCTTATATTATTATAGACTTTGCTTTAAATCCTGAGTGGATTCCAGGAGAATGGTCAACAGTATATTTTCATTTAGCGGATGTTGTTCGCCATGAAATGGAACATATTACACAAGATGGGATTGACACTGGAAATTACAGAAACGGCAAACCTAATGAAGACGATAGTGAACTAAGAGCCTATATAAAAATGGGACTTTTACCAAAATCTCAATATCTAATGTTACCTAAAGAGGTAGATGCTAATTTACAAGGATTAAGATATGAGGCTAAGAAGAGAAAAGAAAACATGAGTGATACTGTTCGTAGATATTTAGATACGCAACAGGAACAGGGTGTTATTAACGACGAAGAAAGAGAACAAGTATTAGATCTTTGGAGACGAAGAGCAGCAAAAATAGGAGGTATACCTAAATTTTAATATGAAATACATAAAACTATTCGAAGAGTTTACAGCAAACAAGGTATCTTGTGATAACTGTGGTTGGTCTTGGGAAATAGAAGACGGTGGACACGATGTGTTTATTTGTCATAAATGTAATCATGATAATACACCTATTTTAGGAGAACAATTTATCTTACAGGAATTAGAAGATCAATTCAATATAGAATTAGATTTATATGATAACGGTAAATACTTACAACTTAGTAAAATAAAAATACAAAAAGAGGACCGAAATAAAGGAATCGGTTCTAAGGTTATGTCAAGAATTACTGACTATGCCGACACACAAAATTTAAAAATATATCTAACACCTTCTAAAGATTTTGGTGCAACTTCTATTTCTAGATTAAATAAGTTTTATAAAAACTTTGATTTTGTCAAGAATACAGATAAAAGCCAAACTAAAGATACTATGGTTAGATTACCAAAATAATAAAAACAACATGAGCAATTTTAACGATTTCCTAGGAATGCAAGCCGCAAAACTAAACATGACAAGAGAAGAGTATACTGCATACTATTTGTCAGAAGCAAAACCTGGTCCAAAACCATATCACAGAGGATTAGATGACGATGAGATTGAAGATAAAAAAGATCAGATAAAAAAACAATCAGACATGGATGACGATGATTCTAGTGCATATAAAGAAATGCCAGGTGATAAAGAAGCTAGAGAAAAAGGTGAAGTTAAAACATCTAAGCATGTAAAGAAATATCATGAATTATATGGTGATAAAAAAGATGAGTCAGTGGATGAAGCAACATTTAGACCAAACTCAGGTACTATGAGTGGAGGTACATATACTTTAGATAATAGAAAATATAAATTAAAAAAAGATATTGAAGGTGTTCAAATTGGTAATTATACAAATATAGTGTTACCAAAGGGAACTATTATATACAACATTCCGGGCGGTGTGTTTGCAGATCACCCTTCATTAAAAAGATACGAGAACGGAAACAACAAATATTTTAACAAACCAACATTTAAGGGAATTTCTATTATAAGAAAAGAGGAAACTATCTTTTCAATAGATAAAAATTCAAAGATATTAGAATCAGTAGTTACTGAAGCTAAAGCATATAAGTTAAAAGCTTCTGAATTCGGTGGAGATACACACTCAGCACCGTACAACGTAAAGGGCGAACCTACATGGAGAGTTCATAGTACTTATGCTATTGATCAAGTATCTGGAGAAAATGATGCAAGTGAAAGAGACGTAGTTTTCTTTGAAGCAATGCCTATTAATAATGACATATACATTAAGATTGGTGGAATCAATAACCTTAAAAGAACTAATGGTTCTACATACGGTAATAACTTTGGCACTACTATTGAAGAATGGAAAAAGGATCCAAAGAGAATTGCAAAAGAAGCTTCCGAGTTTCTTACTGATGCAACGCATCTTAAATGGATAAACAAAAAAGCAAGAAGTCAGGGTCAAACAATTAAATGGGCTTTGAAGGACGATTACTCTAGTGTGATTGTAGATCTAGTTAATAAATCATTAGGTCTTACTGAATCTCAAGTTAATGAGTTTTATTTTGAGAAAGATGAAGAAGAAAGATTACAAAAATTTGTAGATCAACTTTCTTTTGGAGATGAACTAGAATACAGAGATGGTTTTTCTACAGGTCGTGGAAGCTTTCCAAATACAAGACAACTTAAAAATGAATTAGATTCTAATTTTCAATTATTACTAACTCAAAAATCAGGTAGAAATTGGGATCTTTATGTTGGTAGTGATGATTTAGTTTTTCTTATACAGCCAGATTTAGGTGCAAAGAATTATATGCAAGTTTCAATAAGTAGTACTAAAGAACAATGGAACGATGAGTCTAGTGTTTTTGCTAGATCCAATGGATATTCAGTATATGAATCAGTAGTTAACGAAAGAGCTAAACACACATCAACTGATTTTTCTAAACCAGGTAATGATGGTGATATTTACTTTTCAAAAAGAGAAGGTGATGCCGTCGGCGTTAGATTAGGAGATAAATTACAAATGATTTATGTTTTTCAAGAAGAACCTAAATTAGGAAGAATTCAAAAAACTGATAAACGTTGGGAAAACATGGGTCCAGCTTCTGAAGAACTTTTAATTGATTTAAGAGGTAGAGAAGAAGGTAAAATATTATTTGACTTTGTTTCAACTCTTGAAGAATCAGTAGTTAATGAAGAAAAGATTAAATATGCTAAAGGAAAAACATATCAATCTTCTGGTCATTGGACTGTACAAGTTGATAGTAATTCAAGTATGTGTGATATTAGAGTAAATCATTCAGCTGGTTGGAGATTAGATCCACATGATGATAGAGAAGAAACTTGGGAATTATTAGATAATGGAAGACAAAGAGCTACAATATATTTTAAATCTGGTAATATTGATAAGTTTGCTAAACAGATGTTTGATCTTAATGATAGAACAACTTGGGGTAATAAAACAAAATTAACTGCTAAAGATTATGCAGATATTATTAGAGTTTGGATCGATATGAAAATGGCTAATGAAGGTAATTATAACTTAGAAGATATTTATGATTTAATAGCACATCACAGATTTGATAAAGATTATAAAAAACTTTCTTCTAAAGACAGAGAGTGGATAGAGAATGATGCTGAAGAAAGAGGATTCGTAGAATCTTTATCACCCAGATTTTTTAATTCTTTATTAGTAAAGTTAAACGAAGATTTAATTACAGAAAGTAAAGTGCCTAATTTTAAATTCGGTATGAAAAAACAATATGACGCTGATGATATTAATCAAATGTATGGTTTTTGGGGAACTCTAGATGTTCATATGGACACTTATGAAATTGAAGAAATATGGAACGATGTATGGGGAATATTGACAAGGGGTTGGAAGTTCTCAGATGCTGGAGCGCTATATTATCTAAACGCAAAAGCTGGTAGATGGTTAGCAGATAAAGTATGGAACGATATTAATTCTCAGATTTCTCAACCAGATGCCATTGATATGATTTTATCTGATTATGCTAGACCATCTAAATGGAAGGCATGGTCAAAAGAATATAATACATTTGCTCAGGAAGAATTGGCAGAATGTGTTATTCTAGAAAAGGCTGAAGGCGATAGAGGTCCAATCAGTGATCCTAAAATTGAAAAAGCACTTAAGACAAAATCAGAAGAAACTGGTGTGCCAATTGGTATCATTAGAATTATTATGAGAAGAGGAATGGCAGCATGGAAAACTGGTCATAGACCTGGTGCAACTGAACAACAATGGGGATATGCTCGAGTAAATGCATTTTTAACAAAAGGTAAAGGAACTTGGGGAGATGCTGATAAAGATGTCGCTAAAGAAGTTAGAGATGAAGGTCATGATGACGGGTTAAAGGAACAGAATTACTTTGATCAATCACACAGAAAACAAAATATATAATACATGAAGTATATTAAATTGTTTTTAGAATCTGAAGTCAGAGATGACGATACTTACAGCGATTATCCAGAAGCGGCAAAGAAAAATGCTCAAATGGCAATCGATTGGAAAGAAAAGTATGGTCGCGAAGAAGTGGACGCTGGAACTGCAGTTGGTTGGGCAAGAGCACATCAATTAGCTAAAGGTGAAAACATATCTGGAGATACAGTAAAACGTATGGCTTCATTTAATAGACATAGAAAAAATTCATCTATTAAACCTGAATTAAAAGAAACTCCATGGAAAGATAAAGGTTATGTTTCTTGGTTAATATGGGGTGGAGATGAAGGAGTTGATTGGGCAATGGAACTATCTAAAAAGATGAGTAAAGTTGAAGAAATGGTTAGTGTTTTATCTTTAGATCAATTTATTCTAGAGAAAAAGAAAAGTAAACCAAAAACAGATAAAGAAAAAATAAAAGATCTTTCTAAAAAACAAAAGAGTTTATCTAAGAAAAACAAAGATTTTATTGAGAAAATAAATAAGATGTCTAAAGATAAATCAAAAGAACCAGCTGATAAAATAGAAACGGCATTGTTAAAATCACAAATGCAACAAACTTCTGTTGATGGCATGAAAATAGCTGTTCAAAAAAACCAATTAGCTTTGAAAGCAAAGCTAAAGACGATTAAAAAAAGATCAAAGGCATAATAATATGAAATATATTAAATTATTTGAATCATTTGTAAATGATAAAGAGATCAAGGACTGGGAAAAAGATAACGGTAAACTACCGATTCCCAAGAAGATCATAGAGATATCTAAGGATATGGCAAAGGAAGGTTTTATTAGAAAAGATACTAAGGCGGTCCAAGCTAAATTATGGATTGGATTAGAAGGAATTTCATGGATAGAAATGAAGCAAAAGTTTGGAGATATAGTAGGTAAATTTTATGGTGGAGAATTCTATAATGCTATGACAAACCCTATGGCAGAAAAATCAGCCTATTATGCATATGAAGTTTCGAAGCATGTTAGTGATATGGTTGCTAATGAAGAATCAGTAGAACCTGCTTACTATCTAATGAAAAATTATTTTAATTCATTTGGATTAAATATTAACAGAAATAAACTTTTCGACAGAGCAGAAAGAGAACTAGATGCATGGATGAAAAACAACAAAATAGAAACGTTATAATATATTAAGATATATAATAAAAATCAACAACACAACATGGACAAAAAAATATTATCATTCGAAGAGTATGCTGCTAATAAAAATCTAGCAAATACTGACAAATTGGCTGAAGACGAAATCGAAATCAAAGTAGACGGAGAGTATGAAATCGAAGTAGAAAAAGAAGACGAAGACGAAAAAGAAGCGGAAACTGAAGAAACTGAAGAAGTTGAAGAGGCTGAAGAGGTTGATGAAGATTTTGAAAAAAAATTCAATTCGGCAATGGATTCTGTGGATGATGTTCGTACAGAAATTGAAATGACATTAGAAGACACACCTCAGTTAAAATCATTCTATACAGTAGATGCCCAATTAGATAAAGCACTAGGAAGTTATAGAAAAAAAATTAAGCGTATATTAAGTGCAGTTTCGGAATCAACTAATGAAGCAGAAGAAACTGAAGAGGTTGCAAAAGCGGTTTCAGAAATGATGACAGAGGCATATGAATCTGCCGTCAAAGAAGCATGTGAATATGACAAAGATGACTATCCTGACCACACTGTAGAATCATACCTTAAAGAAAACGCAACATTAGCTGCAACATTAGTTGCTCAATCAGCAGAAGATGCGAACGCTGAGATACATGGAGAAGGACTTACTAAAGAAATGTACGAAGCATGTCTAAACGGTATTAAAGAAGCTTATAATAAAAAGATTGATGAGCTTAAAGAAATGTACGAAGCAAAATAATCCAAGTATCATCGGATTAAACTTTTTAAAGGGTTCATGTATAATACATGGACCCTTTTTATTTAAGAGACAATATGCCTAGAATTCCAGTAGAATTAATATACATGCAAATGGCTTACCAAATAGCCAAATTATCTTACGCTAAACGTAGACGCGTTGGATGTATTATTGTAAAAGATACTCAGATTATATCAACGGGTTACAATGGTACGCCATATGACTTTGATAATGACTGTGAAGAGGAACAAATCAGATATGTAGACAATCCTGATCATATGCAAATTCTAATAGAGAAGGGATATGAATGTGAAGGTGTTTGTTGTTCTAAAGAGGTAACTAAACGAGAAGTATTGCATGCAGAATCAAATGCGTTGGCAAAAATCAGTAAATCTACACTTTCTTCTGAGGGTGCAGATATGTACGTGACCACATGTCCATGCTTTGACTGCGCAAAATTAATTATTCAATCAGGTATTAAGCGAGTATTTTATTCAGAAGACTATAGAGATATGGGCGGAGTAGAATTATTAAAGAAAGCTGGTATCGAAGTAAATGAAGTTATATGTTGGAACGATCTATAGATCAAATTATTCAAAAAACATTAGACGAAAATGTATTTGGAGAATCTTTTACATTTAGAAAAGGACAAAGAGAAATTGTTACTAAGATATGTGAAACATATTTAGAGGATCCAAAATCAACATTAGTCATTGATGCACCCACTGGTGCTGGTAAATCACTTATAGCTATGTGGTCAGCACATGTATTAAAAGAACTTGGTAATAGAGGCTATATGGTAACTAGTGACCTGAGTCTCCAGGATCAATATGAGTCTGACTTTTATAAATATGGATTACGATGGCCATCAATTAAGGGAGTTGATAATTATGAATGTTCTGTTAATGGTCTGCCATTTTCCCTCGGAGATTGTAAACTAAAAGGAATGGGATATGAACAAGCAGAATCTTTATCATGTTATGGATCATGTGAATATCTTCAAAATAGACGAAGAGCGATAGATCAACCTATCTCTTTATTAAATTATTCTTTTTGGTTAATTCAAAGAAATTATGTTGAGGCCAAAATGGAACAAGAAGAAAGAACAGTGCCATTTGAACAACGTGATTTTGTTTTCTTTGACGAAGCACATAGAGTTGACGATATAGTTCAAAGTCATTTTAGCCCTAGAATAGATCAAACTATTGTAGACAAAATGGTAACTTTAAATAGATTTGCAAGTAAGCAAGGATTTCAAGAAGCCACATATACAAAAAATAAAATACAACATCTTGTAAATGAAATGATGTCAGGTGACAAACATGATGTGTTTTCGGCTATGAGTGAATTTGAAAGAATATTGCACGGTTTTGGTAAAGTCAGAAAGATTGCTAATAAATTAGCTAAAAGAAGATACGGAAATACTGGAGTACCAAAAGATTGGCAAACTTCATTTGGACATTTTGATAGACTTAAGGACGTTCATTGTAAAGTTGAAGATTATTTAAGTTTGATCAAAGAAGTTGGAATTGATAAAATGGTTTTAGATCAAAACGAACATGAAGCAAAATTCATGTGTGTAGAAGAAAGTTTAATGATTAATAAATATCTACATGAGAAGGCTGACTTTAAAGTTTTTATGAGTGCAACTATTGGAGATCCTAAGGCATTTGTTAAGATAATGGGAATTAAGAACGCTAAGTTTATCAGAATGGACAATGTGTTTAATTATGATAAATCTCCTATTGTATTTGTTAATAGACATAAGCTTTCGTTTAGAGAAAGAGAAAAAAGTTTACCTAAAGTTGTAGAAATCTTAGATCAGATTATATCTAAACATAAAGGTCAGCGTGGTGTTATACATACTGGATCTTATGCATTTACTAATTTTATAAAACAAAATTCTAAACATACATTTAGACTTATGGATTATGAAAACTCCAAAGAGAAATCGGTAATGTTAGATTTGTTTAAAAAGAAAGAAGGTGCTGTATTGATGGGACCTTCGTTATTAGAAGGTTTAGATTTAAAGGATGATATAAGTAGATTTCAAATATTCTTTAAAGTTCCATACCCATCATTAGGTGATCCTTTAATTAAAGCTAAAATGCAAACGTCAAATGAGTGGTACGATTGGAAAACTGGAATTAGCATTATGCAAGGTGTTGGAAGATCTGTAAGAAATGAAAATGATTGGGCAGTGACTTATGTTTTAGATGCATGCTTCAGAAGTTTGATATATAAACCAGGATTCTTCCCTCCAAGTTTCACAGAGAGGGTTAAGACTATAAAATAAAATCTATTATTATGAAAAAACTACTTGCAATTATCTCGTTAATTATGTTATCATCATGCGGAGCCAGTTGGCAATTGTCTACGCTTAACCATGATCCAATATATGAAGACGAAAATTATATAGTGGTTTCAGATGATGTTAAGATAGACACATTAAGTGAATTTCAGTTTAGAAATAAATTAAGAACAGATATAGGTTTTAGATTGGACTTTGCACGATATGCTTTGAGTCAACCGAGATCGTTTGATTGGAATAATAGATTACTAGGAAGGCGATATGATTCTAGATGGAATAACTATTATTGGAGTTGGAATAGAGATCAGATGTGGAATGATTGGGCTTGGGGTTATACAGGCTGGAATTCTTGGGGCTCTCCTCATAGATGGTCACCATTTGGATATGATAGATGGGGCTATGGAGTCTACTATGGTTGGAATAATCACGGTTGGGGATATAACAACTGGATGGGCAATGTTTATTATGGAAATGGTTACTATAATAACTGGGGCTGGAACAATGGGTTCTATAGTAGATATAGAGGTACTAACGTGCCATACTATAGAAATAGATCAAATACGGTACGTGTTAATGGTCGAAGAGGTTCAATTAGTAATGAAGTAGTTAATAATAGAAGAGTTAGAACTAATACCAGAGTCAATACTAACACTAATACTAGGACTAATACAAAACCTAGAGTATATCTAAATCAAAACACACCAGTTAATAACAATACAAAACCTAGGGTTATTAGAGAGAAGCCGAGAGTACCAGTTATTAGAAACAATAATACAAGACCTAGGAATAATACAAGGCCAGTAATTAGAAACAATAACACAAGACCTACATATAACAATAACACAAGACCCACGAATAATTCTAGACCAACTACGACAACTAGAAAAAGTGGATCTAATACTAGAAGAGGTAACTAAAATAAAATAAATGGGATTTAACAAATTATGGCTTCCTGAAGTAGAAAGCCTACAAGAACAACTAGAAAAATTAGGTGAAATAGAATTTGGTAAACATTGGCTGAGACGATTTCAAAAGTCTGATGCCACTATTGGATCAAACGAATCACATATATTTATTAAACCTTTTACAGATTTCGCATATAATGAATACAAACAAATATTTGTAAAAAATGAAATGGATACAGATATTAATAAATAAAATCATGAGTAAAAAAGAGACGAATCAATTTTATGTTTGGGTTAAATCAGAAAGATCAGGTGAAGTTGTAGAGATATCTGAAATTCAAACAGATAAACAGTGGTTAGAATTTACAGATGGTACTAGATGTAACATAAATGTTGTTACAGAATTTCTACTCCCGGCTTCTGATATAGATCAAGCGCATCAAATAGCAAAAGATTTTGGTGGAATTGTATCTGAAAACACAGAATCTGCAAGACCAGTAAGACCAAAAAGAGATGCAGAACCTGAAGCTGCAAGACCAGTAAGACCAAAAAGAGATGCAGAACCAGCAGCTGAGGTTAATGTAATGCAAGAGATGCTCAAAAAAATGAGTGCAAAAAACAAAGCTTCTATGCCTGTTAAAATTAATATTCCTTCTAAAGAAATATATGCATTGCTTAAAGATCAGATGGACATCACTAAAAAAGACTTGAATGGCCAAATTGGAGCGCTCGTAGAAGATCAGATAGATAACCTAAGAGAGCAGTTAAAAGAACAAATCGAATCATTTATTAATAATTATTATAATGGAAGAACAAACAACACAAGCACAAAAGACAGAGACGCAAGCGATTCCTAATCGTAGAGAGCGTAGATACAGATTAAAACAACAAGGTGTATTAAAATATCTTAGTAAAAAGAATTTCTTAGATCCTATTCGTGCAAACTTCAGAGCTGAAAATATGAAAACTGGAGAAAAGATTCAATCTATAAGAAGGGAAGCTATAGATAAACAACTAGAAGCTGACTTCATGATTAAATTAGAAAGCATGAAAGAAACATGGTATGAAATTGGATATAACTCTAAAGAAATTGAATTATTAGAAGAGGCTGCAGCTATTCACTTTGCAAAAGATAAATCTACTTGGAAAGATGATAAAAAAGAAGCAAAAGAATTAAGAAAAAAAGCTAAAGATTCTTTAGCATCTAGAAAACAATAATATATGTTAAGTATTGGTATTGAGCCCGCAGATAATGGTGTAATAAAAACACTAGTAGATGATAACATCAATGGAGGTGGAGAAGACTTTGAGGCTCGTCAAGTTTATGAATTTGAAGGGCCAATGAAAAGATCAAATCAAGTTAAGTTTTTAAAAGATTTAATATTTGATTTAGGAATGGACGTAGGAACTGAATTAGACAATGATCTTCTTCAGATATATGTCGGATGGGGTGCACAACACATAAGTACGTCTGACAACGAAATTAAAAATAAAATCCAAATCTTAGAGAAAGAAATCAAAAGACTTGGATCCATGTTAAAATAATGAATGTAAAAATAGAAGGAGTTTGGTGTAAAACAAGGACAGAGTTTGATAAGTTGTCTAAAAAAGGTGACTATGATTTGTCAGTGTCTTATTATGATATATTTAATCGTTTGATTAAAAGTGATCCTAATAATGCCGAGCCTTCTAATATTATTATTTCTATATACATTAGAAAAAGTATTCAAAAGGTTTTATGGGATTTAGATGAAAAAGAAGAACGCGATGATGTTAAAATTCTTTACATGTTTAAATCCTTAAGTGCAGATACCGTTAATGGTTTCAGAGACTTTATTAACTCTATGGTTGAAGAAGATTGTGAATTAGATTTACTTGTGGTTAATAGATGCGACTTTCCAAAAACAGGCGTCTTAAGTAAATTTGACAATGTTCGATTCATAGATAACAATGATTAAACACAAACTCTTTTCTAAGGGTGATCAGATTCATGCCCTTATTTCTACTACACAGCAACCTAACTTATTAATTCCTGTTAGGGCTACAATTTATGATGTTAAGTTTGATGACGTAAATCCTCAATATCAACTTAGAATTAAAAAGTTCTATGATCCAGTATATTTCTTAAAAAAGAATCTTTTTGGTGGACGATTTATTAAAAACTTTGAGGGAAAGGACACTAAAATAAATTTAAAAAGAGGTTTATATTCTACAGTTGCAGATATTGAGAACAATATATTCAATGGTGCCAAATGGAAACAATATATGATTGTAGTAGACTCTGTGTTCTGTACGAGAACTCGGGTTGAACAAGAAAATCTTTTTAATAGAATACAAACCTTCCATGTTGAGATGAAACTGAAAGAGTTATATGAGCTAGTAAATAGATCTTCATATAGAAACGGTGAATTTTATTGGCACACAAAGGGTGAATACGTAAAATCTTTACAAAAATTTTTAGGAGATAAATATCCTAAAGATGACAAATGGTCTGATAATCTACTATATAGACCTGATACCGATGAGATGGACAACGTTGAATGGGTATAAATATATTATCCTACTATAATACGTAGATATATATAAAAAAAGAAATTCATATTTATGTCTGGAATTGGTAATGATGCAAATTTTATTTTTAAGAAGGTTTTAAACGTTGTTGATAAAACCACAGGTTTAGAAGTATCTGAATATTTTTATGATGATACTGTAAATGGAAGAGAAGTTATAACTAGAACACCAAAATCCGGTGCTCTTGATTCTCCTAAACCATCGGCAGCAGACCAGAAAGGAACTGGAAAAACAACTTTAAGTCAAGAAAGTGTTTTTGGAGAAGCACAAAGCGGAAGTTCGTTGTATCCTGAAAAAGGTGTAGATTCCAGAGCATATCCTATAAAATCCGTAGTGAGCGGTGAAAAAGGAGACACATATGAAGACAAAGGTGAAACAGTTACTTTTGGAAAAGCTCCTCGAAGTTTATTTAATAATTGGACATTACATAGATATCAAAACAGGGTAGGTACAGTTTCAGAAGACTCTGGTACAGAATACAATGGTAAAACATATAATAAACCAGTAACTGCTGCATTAGCACAAAACTTACAAAAAAATCCAACAGCAAGAAATATTGTAGAGTATTCACAGTCTGTTGGAGGTGCATGCTTCTCTTATAGTTATAGTGATTTTATTCAAATGGAACACTATGGTCAAATATCTAATGATTATTTAGTTACACTTAGAAGATTTGCATATCCTGTAGGTGATGACTTATTAAGTCCTAAAACTGCAGGAACCAAAGGTAAAAAGGTAGATTCTTCTGCACCTGATTTGGCAAGAGCAGTGACGTGGTTATCTCCAGGTTTAGGTAATGATTTAAAAGAAATATTAAAATTCACAACAGGATATCAATGGAAAGAAGCTAAATCAGAAATACAAGATGCACAATCAAGACAATCTGATAGAGGTGCAGCTGGAGCCGCAATTGATAATAGTAAATATGGAGCTGCGATTGAATCAGGATTAAATGGTTTTACATCGGTTCAAGCTAAAAAACTTAGAAATGCAGGTAACGTAGATCACACTAAAGAAACTTACCCAAATAAAGTATTTGGACCTCTTAATATTATAGATAAAGTTCTAGCTAGAGAAAAAGGACTTAAATTTGAACAAGAATTTAAATTATCATTTCATTATGACTTAAAGGCATATCCAGGTACTAGTCCAAAGGTTGCATTTATGGATACACTAGCCAACGTATTGGCACTTACATATAGTAACGCACCATTTTGGGGAGGAGCTACTAGATTTTCTGGATCTGGTGCAACTGGAAAGCCATTCGGTGATACGGCTTTATTAGAGAAAGGTGATTATGCTGGTTATTTAGGTTCTATTGCTGACACTCTTGCAGGTATGGGTGGTAATTTTATGGATCAACTTAAGAAAACTGCAAGTAATATTAAAAACGGTGAAGGTATTAATAAAATTCTAGGTGATTCTTCTATTCTTGAAAATATCGTAGGTGGAGGTTTAATGAAAATGATGGGAGGACCTAGTGGTGGTGATGTAATTAAAGCTTTTTTAACAGGTGATCCTACTGGAAACTGGCATGTGACTATAGGTAATCCAATGAATCCTATAATGGTATGCGGAAACTTATGTTTAGAAGATACTAATTTTTCATTTGAAGGACCACTCGGTTTTGAAGGATTTCCTACTAAACTGAAAGTTGAAACTACTTTAAAACCTGGAAGACCAAGAGATAAAACAGATATTGAATCTATGTTTAATGCTGGTCGAGGTAGAATGTATTTACAACCAGAATGGGGTGAAGGTGAAGGAATAGACATAGATGCAATGTTAAATGTGGATGCATATGGAGATAAATCTGGAAAAGGAAATCTTGCTAATAAACCATATATGAGTAGATTATCTGATATGTCTGCTGGTTAAAATAAACTAATAGGATGGAATTTAAAATATTTGTAAATAAAAAAATAGGAGACGGTAAATTATTTTTAGCTCAACCTACTATGCTGTTCGGAAGTTTAAATCCCGAAGATTATGTAATGGTTGCTAAACATATCGTTAAAGATGATGATTTAGTAAGACCTGATAGAATTGCTACTGAACACTATGGTACTACTTCAGGATTAGACATTATATTAAAATTCAATGGTATTTCTGATCCTTTTTCTATTAACGTAGGTGAAGAACTTTGGATTCCTATGGACACTATTCCTTATTTTAGATTAGAATCTCCACAAATGTATGAGGATAATCCTATTAAGAATCAGTTTATAAAAACTAAACGATTAAGTAAAACTGATCAAAGAAGATTAAAGGCACTTAAAAAGAAATATAACAAAGAAAACTTATTGCCACCTAATGTTATTCCAGTTGGTAGAAAAAATTACGAGTTTGATGGTTCTAACATTAGATTTGGTATGGGACCACAAACGGATGCCGTAGTTGATTCTATATTATCTGATATTAGAAATCAAGATAAATTTGATAATTCTTCAGATGAAGAAGCAACTGTAGCTGAGCTTATAATAGATGCAAATGACAATTCACAATTAACAAACAGTAGTGGAAACGGAAGCGGAAGTGGAAACGGAGGCGGAAGTGGAAAATTATATGAAGATCTTTTATCTGAAAATAGTGGAGTAGTTCAAACTGAACGTGGTAGTGGAACGGGTAGTGGAACAGCTAATGGAACAGGTAGTGGAAACGGAGGCGGAAGTGGAAGAACAGACACTGCTGATAATGTAGGTGGAGATGAACCCGATGGAACTGCACCTGGAAATGCTGACAATAATCCAACAAATAACCCAGACGCACCTTGCTCTAAATAACATACTATATGGAATTATCTAACAATATATTAGCAGTTGTAGAACCAGCGATTAGGCCAACTGAGATCAAGATGGATGCACTTGCTGAAGAAAAGAAAGACGAGGCAGAGTACAAGCAATCTACTATGGTTGCAACTCTTAAACCATTTATACTTATTAATGGTTATCAATTTGCACCGACTGACGTTATACGTTTTGAGTTAAATTTAATGGGTGATTTACCAGAATGTGAAATTGAATTGAGCGACGAAGCTGGAAAATTTGCAGTTGGTAGTTATCCAAGAGATGGTGATTTCTTCACAATACTTATAAATTCTAAAAATCAAGAAACATTTAAATCTATTCATATGGATTTTGATATTATAAGCTGTGAATCCCCAAAAGATGGAAATGTTGGAACTGCTGTATTTGAAATATTTGGAGTTTGTAAAATTCCTAGAATGCAGGCCGAAGATTGTAGAAATTTTGAAAGTGCAGATTCTTTAACTCATATGGAAGAAGTAGCCCGAGACTTAGAATTGGGTTTAGCAACTAATATTGATGCGGCTGACGATGCACAGTCTAGAATTATGGCGTTTGAACCATATCTTAGTTTTATAAAAAAGATAATCAAAGAAAGTTATATAGGTGAAGAATCTTTTCAAAAGTTTTGGATCGATCCATACTACTATATGAATTACGTAGATGTAAATGCATTGTTTAATTCACCTAATCCACCGATAGAAGAATTTGCTGAATCATTGGCTTCAGCTGCTGAATCAATGGTGGCTACAACTGATGCTGAAAAAAATGCTAAAACAGGAAACGACATTGAGGTACCATTACTATTGACAAATCATGTTGCTTTTATGGGAAATAGTTCATTTATAGAGAAATCTAATATATTAAATAATTCTGCAAATGTTAGTGCAAAAAACGGATATGCCAGAGAAGTAACTATTTATAATAACAACGGTGATGCTGGTGAGAGAAAACAAGAATTTAGAATAGAGTCTTTAGGTGGAAATGATTTAAAAGAATTAGAAGAGCCACTAAAGGGTAATAGAAATGATAAAAGACATATTGATCAAATCAAATATAAGTATATTGGAAGACAAGAGGCCGGTGATGATGGATTGGGTAACGTACACCCCAATGCTGCATTTTCACAATTGCACAATGCACAAAATGAGGCTGAAACACAAAAAATGAAATTAGAAGTTACTTTAAATTCATTTAATCCATCTTTATATAAATATCAAAAGATTCCTGTTTTAATGTATATTACTAACCCTAAAGCCATACAACAAAACGAAAGAATTAAAGGTGATAAAAAAGAATTAGGCATGGATAAAGATGAGCCTTTTGGATTGGAAGAAGCTAGTGAAGATTTAGCAGATGTTGGTAAAAATAGTCCAAGTCAATCTTTAGATTCATTTTTATCAGGTTATTATATAATTGAAAGTATTATATATGAAGTAGAAGAAGATGTCACAAAACAAACAATGATACTTCTTAGAAGAGAATGGCCAACAAGAACAGAAAATCTAATTAATCCACCTGGACTTGAAGATGCTACTGATGAAGAAAAAGCAGATAATGTGGCTGAAAATAGCCCGGAACCAGCACCTGAACCAACTCCAGAACCAACACCAGAACCAACACCAGAACCGACACCAGAGCCTACACCAGAGCCTACACCAGAGCCTACACCGGAACCTACACCAGAGTCAACGCCACATGTATATGAAATATTAATAACTGGTAATATGTTGAGAATAGTTGTATTTGATGCAAGTGGTGCTGAAGTATATAGAGGTGACCCTAGAATTAGAACAAATACAATATTAGATGAGGGCGGAGTTGTAAATGAAGCTAAAGCATTTTTAGATCCATCGAAACAAGACCCTAACGTCCAAAATATGCAAAAAAAATAAAGATAAATAATATATGTCAGACTTTAAACATATTAACGAGTTTAGAAAGGGTTCTGTTTTAAGTAAGATCAGTGAAGATCCAACTTATCTCAGTTTTTTCTTTATGTTTGATGGTGTAGATAGGGAACATTCTCCTTTATTGGCAGGTCCAGCAGAAGAGTATCTAGAAAAAATGGTAGATGCTAATATGGGTACAACGTATGCCAAAAAATTAGCTAATTTTAGAAAGGTTCTTTTTAAAATCAATAAAGAAATGCCATGGTTTTGGCAAAGTGTTACAGGTTTAGAGTTAGTTGAGACTTATGGTAAAATGGATGAGCCATTTAGAGGACAAGAAACTCCTAAGATAGAAATAGAATGTTTAGAAGAAAACGTAGAGTTAACTGCAGTTGCATTGATGACACTATATAAGAATGCATGTTATGATTTTAGAAGATATGTAGAAATCTTACCTAAAAATTTAAGACACTTTAGAGTTTGGACTGTACTTTCAGAAGTTAGGACATTTCAACAAAGTACGGTCGCTAGGGATTTGAACTTATATGGCGCTGAAATGCCAGGTAATGAAGCAGGTACTTCTGTTAATCTTATTCCTAGAGCTAAGGGTTATGAAACTGCAGCTGGTAGAAATGCTGGTAAGTTTGATGCTCCATTAGTTAAACAATATACTGCTGATGCCAAACCACATATTATGTTTGAATTAGGTTTTTGTGAATGGCAAATAGACACAATTGCTGGCATATTTGCAGATCAATCTAAAAACCCTGAAAAGAAAAAACCAAAAGTATCATTTACTTGGAATACTGGCTTTATGTCAGGTTCTAAGTTTGGAGAAAACATATCAGAAGAAGAAAAAAGTCCATTATTTCCGGATGCAAAACCAGATGATGGTTTATATCCTAATCAGCCTTTTAATCCATTAGCGATTGCACAAAATGCAATAAGCGATAAAGTTAATGGACTTGCAGGTGGTTTAGTAAATAGATTTAATAATTTAAAAAATGGTTTACCAGGATTTGGTAATAATCCTTTAGGTAGAGTTTATCCAGAAGGTTTAACAGGAGCTGCAGCCTCTTTAGCAAATAGAGGCATGGATGCTGTAAAAGGATTGTTATTAGATAACGTACATGGAAGTACAGGTTTCTTAGGAAGTTTAAGTGATATTAATAGTGCGCTAGAAGCAGGAAGTGTAAATGCTATTTTAAATTTAGCTGGACAATTAAATCCAAATAATACTAATGTTCCAAGTAATGGGAATATTACACCGGTTGGTGTATATGATCCAGGAATAGATAGTTCCCCTGATTTTCCAATTAATCAAAAGGTATATGATCCTGTTGCACAAGAACCAGAAAGTCAAAACATTACACCTGGAAGAATTCATGAACCTGGTGTTGATAGTAGTCCAGATGATAACATTAACGAGAACGTACACTCATAAGCATGAATGATAAAGAATTAGTTGAAGATAATCTAAGAGAAACTCATTGGTTAGGAGAAGTTGTAGTAAACGAAGATCCTTTACTTAATGGTAGATGTCGCGTAAAAGTTTATGGTAAATTTGATAAACTGACAGATGATGCTATTCCATGGGCAACTCCTATGAATAGAGATCAAATTGGATCACATGCTGTTCCAAGAGTTGGCGATATTGTTGCAGTTAGATTTGATAACGGAAACATATACCACCCAGAATATTGGTTTCAGATTGATCAAAATCCAGATTTAAAGACAGATATATTGGAAGCATCTGATGCACCACATGACGTAATTAGTTTAGTATATGATGCAGAAAGAAATGTTAGAATATATCATTCACCTGAAGATGGCTTAGTTATTACTCGAGGGAGTGGAGCCAAGGAAAGACCGATGATACAGATAGACGAAGAAGGATTCATTAAAATAAGCACAGATGCGAAGATGTTCTTAGACTGCGGTGATATATTCGTTTCAAATGAAGGTGAACCAGGTGCTGATGAAACAGAGCCAGCAGTGAGAGGTCAATCTTTACAAGATTGGTTACAAACATGGTTAGATGATTATAATGCACATATTCACCCAACTGGAGTTGGACCATCTGGTCCTCCCATGCCACCTACACCAGCAACCGTAGGTAAATTATCAAGTTCTCATATTAAGTATCAACAAAAGAATAAGTAGTTATGCCTGCACTGTGGCCAACATTCATACCAAATTTAGCAGCTGATATTGCTGGGCGAGAATTTACAAAACCAGGTGGTGCTATAGTTTCATATGCTCTTCCAAAGGTTGGTGTTAATCAAGTTCCTATTTTTCCTCCATCTTTAGATCTAATAAAATCTATTAAACCTGGAAATCCACTAAACGTATCATTAACAACAGATCCTACTGCAATGATAAATGCTATTAATCTTGCACCTCTAAGTGGAAGATATGATTTTGGTGTAAGAGTTGCTGAAAGATATTTAGAAGCTGTAAAAGGTTTAGCAATGACACCGTTTGGTGCAACGCATACTAATAATCCTGCTGCTGAATTTCTTTTAAAACAAGGTTATGGCTTAGTATTTGAACGATTATTAAAAGAGGGTGATATTCCATTGCAAGATCAATATGATGAAGATGGTAATTTAACTGAAATGGGTAAAGAGTCACATCCTGATTATGCTGATTTTTGTCCAGATCCAGTTGAGGAACCAGATCCAATTGAGGAACAAAAGAAATTAGATAAGAAATTTAGTAAGTTTATAGACGAGTATAAGAATGATTCTGCTATGGATTTAAAAAAGTTTAGATTTTTTGAATTTCCATGTTTAACTGGAGATGAATCGCAAGAGGATTTAGAAAAACTTTTTGCTTCTAGATTATTACAACAATTTAGCGGTATTACAAACGTAAACACTAAATGGGAATTCTATATTTGGTTAGCATGTCTTGGTTCAGAAAACTATAGTAATTCGAGTGGATTTGGAGGAAACTGGTCGGGTTTACCATATCCTAATATTAGTAACGAAACTAGAAGTGATATTGAAGATGCAGGTTATAGTTGGACACAGCTTGCTAATAATGTAAGTAGCATATGTGTTGAAGCAATTCATGATGCACATCCAGGTGAAGAATCTGAAAGTGCATTTTTTAACACAAACGCACTAAGACAGAGAATTCAAAAAGATGCCACTAATGAAATTGTTTTGCCTATAGAATTAGAATGTCCACTAAATAGGTATAAAATACAGGTTGCATATGATTACGAAACTGATAGTAAAAGACCTAAAATTTTAACATCACATGTTATTGCGACATTTAGTTGGTATCCTGGTGTAAGAAGCGGATCGTTTAGTGCAAATGCAGAAGGTATTGTTACTAATGCTCCTAAATTTACAAAAAATAATAATTGGGTTAAATCAAAATATAGAGATCAAGAATTAAAAAATGGTTGGCGCAAAATTCCAAATGCAATGAGCAGCGCTAGAACACCTGAACATGTGATTGATATAAACCCAACATCAGGTGGAACTATATTTAAATTTCAAAGACAACAAGTGATCGACGCTAAGGCCGCTGCAGAAGAATGTGATGCTGCAGAAGAAGATAGTAATATAGATTATACTTGGCCAGGTGGTGATCCTTATGAAGAAATGGCAGAAATAACTATTGCATATTGGTATGCATGTTTAGTGAAACCATTTACACCATCTCCATCTGCTTTGCCAGCATTGATTCCTCCTCCACTTACTGGAATTTATATTCCAATTTATTATGGTGGTAAAAAAAGATTGGCTAAGAATTTAAGAAGAGCATGGAATACCGGGAAAACATTTTCAGTTATTCCTGCTCCAATGCCACCTGCATTAGCAGTTTCAACAGCTGTTGCGGCTGCGTATATGTTACACTTATTAGAATTTAAATTATTATATCTTGGTGGAATTCCTACACCTGCTGGACCAGTGCCAATGGTTGGAATTGTTCCTGTAGTATTCTAAAAAATAATAGGATATATATTATGTTACACCTTTAATATAAAAATAAATGAACAACGAAAAAAACAAAAGGATCAGAATTGGGGAAAAGACACCAAAAGAGACCGTAGTTGAAGAACTAGATGTAAAAATCGAAAACACAGAAATTGAAGAAGATGCTAATCAAGCATTTTATGATGAGAACGGGGAATTCATGTGGGATGCATATGAGTCTACTTGCCCGTCAAGAACAAGAAAACCAAATCCACACATTAAAACCAAAGACGGCGATAAAGTCTACTCTAGGGAATCTTATGCCCAAGAAATGTATGACATGCTTACTGCACATGATGCTAGTATTGGACAATTACTGACTGTAATTAATCCTGGTGAAATTCATGAAGGTAAAATTTATGCAATTAATTCTGAGTTTATTAGCGTTGATATTGGTTACAGGGAATTGATCTACGTCAAGTATGATAAAGAACCTGCTGAAATTCAATCGCTAAAACCAGGTGATGACACCGCTGTACTAATTACACAATTGGGTAAAAACTCACATATTGTTGGTAGTATTAATGGTGGTGTTAAACACAAAGTGTTTATGGATCTTAGAGCTGCAGTTGAAGAAGGAAACACAGCGTGGGTCGGTACAGTTACAAATATGATTGAAAATGGAGGTTATATGGTAATGGTACAAGGCATAGAATGTTTTATGCCAGGATCTTTAGCTGGAATTAATAAACTACATGACTTTAGTTCTATTATTGGAACGGAAATGTATGTAGTTCCTGTTAGTTTCTCACCGGATAGAGGTACGTTAGTAGTTTCTCATAGAAAATATTTACAAGCTTTAATACCTGGAGAAATTGAAAACTTAAAACAAACACAAGGTGAAACAGTGACTGGAAATGTTACGGGTACTGCAAAATACGGAGTATTTGTAGAATTTAATAAGTGTTTAACTGGTATGATTCATAATAATGATTTAGATGAAGATACATTAGCCAAGTTTAGAGCCAGAGAAATTAAACCAGGTGATGAAATTTCATTTATGGTTAAAGATATTATAAGTAATACTAAAATAACATTAACTCAAAAGGCAAATATAGTTGTTAATCCATGGGTAGATATTATTTCTAGATATCAAATTCCTTCTGTGGTACAAGCTACTGTTAAAACTAAAAAGGATTACGGATTATTTATCACAATAGAAGATGGAGTGACTGGTTTGCTACATGTTAGCGAATTAAGTGAAGAAGTAATGAGCGTATTTAAAGCTGGTGACCCTATCACGGTACAGATTACAAGAATCGATGTTGATTCGATGAAAGTCTTTTTAAAGATGCCGCAATAACTATTGCAACGAGAGTGTGATATATAATCAAACGGTAATATCATAATCTTAGTATGCAAAAATTAACTATAGATTCTCCGAGAGAATCAATCCTAAACGCAGCACTCATGGGTGTTGAGTTTGAGTTCTATTCTAACCTCGATCTAGAAGTAACCAGAAAAGCTCTGGAAAAACTTCTAGATCGAAAGATTAGATTAGAAGATAAAGCCCATTCTGATTTTGTACCATCTGCTGAAGAATTTAAAATTGAGCCAGATATGTCTGGTGGTAAAGGATTAGCAGAGTTGGTTACGGGACCTATCTCGTATAGAAATGCCAGATTAGTGGTTATTAAGATGTTAAAATGGATATCTGAAAATGGATATACTAATGACAGAGCATCAATTCATATAAATTTATCTTTCGATAAAAAGTATCTCGAAGATAAAGATCTTGTTTCTAAAATGAATGTTCTTAAATTTATTTTAGAATTTGATGAAAAACAAATCTATAAGTTTTTCCCTGAACGTGAAAATTCTACATATGCAAAGAGTGTAAAATGGGTAATGCCAAAAATTGAAGCATTTCATTTTGATGGTAATCATATAGCGTCAAACAATTTTAAATTTGCTGACACAAAATATTATGGAATTAATTTTTCCAAAAAAGAAAAGAATTACTTAGAATTTAGGTATATTGGTGGAGCTGATTATGAGAAAAAATCAGATGATATTCTTTATTTAACTGAAAGATTTTTAATGCAAATGTGGAATTCGTGTAATGACTCCAGGTTTAATGATGAGAATAAAATAGAATTACAGAGAATTTTAAATAAAAATAAACCTATCTCAGATATACTAAAGGACTACTCTAAGGTATCTGAACATTATCCCGACATAACTATATTGGTAGATTTAGTAGATAACCCAGTCATTATTAAATTGCAATGGGAAAGGTTTAAGAATAGAGTAGTAGATCTTATAGTAAATGGATCTATGACTGCCGGCTTAATTAATTATGATTCTAATTATGGAGCCACACAAATAAAAGATGGAAAGTTTCCAACTGTTTATCAATTAGAAGATTTTGAATTTATAGATTGTGAAATAGCTGGGAATGTAACTAATTCTAGTTTTTATGGGTGTGAAATAACTGGGTCTGCTATCATGTATGGTAGTTTATACAAAGGCACTAAGGTAAAAGAATCAAAAGTAGAATCTAGTTATACACATGGTAGTTGTGAATTAATAAACTGTTATGTTGCGGGTAGAGATACTATGTTTAAAGGTAAAATGATTGGAGGTATATTCAGAGAGGGTTTCAAAACAAAAGATGCCAGATTTGAAGATACTGAGATTGTTGTAAGTAAAAAAATAAGAGAATAAAATGAGTGAAATTAGAAGCGGTTCAAACCAAGATTTAACTTCTGGTAGAAATTTCGATCCAAATTGTCTAAATACTTTTTTAGAAGAAATAGGTGATGATATTACTGGGGCATGTATGGTACCTATTAATTTGCCACAAAAAGAGATTGTTAATATAATTAAAAGAGCCAAAAAATGGTTTTATAAAAAATATGAATATTCTGTAAAAGAAAATTTATACCATATTCCAAATAGTGTATTTAGTACATCACACTTTAAAAGCCACAGAGCACTTACGTTGCCTGGGCCAAGTGCAGACGGAGGTGGAGGTGTATATTCAGTATATGGTTTATATGACTTAGCTTCAGGTTGGAATGGAGGCGGAGGCGGAATGGATGTGAGATTCCAAGGTGGTTCTGACTTTTCAATGGAGCGAATGTTATTTAGAGGAATGTATGAAGGTTCTGGTATGGCTGAAGCCGCAGAAGAACTACAGTATTATGTATTGAACGCTTCTATGGCAGATTTGTCTAGACAAATACTTGAAAACCCTATTTCATTTCATTATTCTAGTTTAACTGGAGAATTAAAATTTATGGGTGATACACCAAAGGGTGATGTTATTTTAGAGATATATGAAACTATCCCTGATTGTGCATTATATTCAGATGAAATATTCTTTAGATATGTGAGTGCAAAAATAAAACAATCTATTGGTTCTAAATTAGCAATTTTTAAATTTGCCCTTCCTGGTAATGTTGATTTTGATTATGATGCCATTAAAAGTATGGGTGATGATGAGCTATCAGAGATTAACGAAGAGATTCAAGGAGACGAAGGTGTTGATTGGATGATGCATTCATAAATAAAAGAAGATAAATAAATAAATGGAATTATATATAAAATATCCTAGCGATCCTAATTACGACGAAGATCAAGTTCAGACTAATGGTGAAATAGAAATGTTGATCACACAGATTCAAACAATTTTATTCACTAATAGTGGTGAAGTTATGGGGGATCATAAGTTTGGATGTGATTTAGAAACACTTATATATGATTTCAATTCTAGTGAACATAATATTAAATCAGTGATAGTAGATCAGATTAATGCATATTGCCCATTAGCATCAAAATACAATGTTCAAGTGAACATTGACTTTGTTCGAGGTGAAGTTAGAGATATTGCGTTCATAGATATTACGATAGATAGTAGATATGCTATAAAAATAAGCATGCTATAAAAAAGTATACATAAATAATGGCAGAATTAAAATTTTTAAGTACAATTAGAACGGGAGCAGAGTCTATTAAGGCTGATGCTAGAACTTATATTTCTAGGGTATACAATAGAGCTAACACTTTGTTTACTTTAGCTTCACCGTTTGCACAAATAATAGCTGTACTATCAGAAATGATGGATCTTATTATGTATTATATTGAGGATTCTGTAGTAGAACAAAACATATATACTGCACAGCAACCAGAATCAATATATGGTATGTCAAGATTGACAGGTCATGATGCGACAAGAGGATTTGCTTCTACTGGTGAAATTATATTTAGATGGAAACCTGGTGCTGATATGGCAAAAATAGCAGGAAGTTTATTAAATATTAATGGTAGATCAGAAATTAAATTTGATGCTAACGGAATGACGTATACTTTATTAAATTCTGTTGAATTATTTAAATTAGAAAAAACAAATTATAATGCATTTAAAAGTGCAATAATTCAAGGTAAATTTGAATCACAAACTGTGACTTCTAATGGTGAAAAATTACAATCATTTAACATTAATACTGGTGGAATCACTGATCATAGTAAAGTTACTGTAAGTGTTAATGGTGAGCAATGGACAAAGCATGAATCTCTTTATGATCTATTATCTGATGAGAAAGCATATTTAATTAAAACTGGTATTAGTGGAGGTTTAGATCTTTATTTTGGAAATGGAAGTTTTGGAATGGTGCCACCAAATGGTGCTAGTATTAAAGTGGAATATGTAAAACATTCTGGAATTGCTGGTAATTTAGATGATTCACCTGATCTAACTATTAAGTGGGATGCAACTGGTTATGATTCTAATGGAACAGAACATGATTTAAATGAATTCTTAGATGTAACTGTTACTTCATCTCCAAAAATGGGTAGTGATAGAGAGAATACTCAATTTACAAAAATAATGACACCACTTGCAAGTAAATCATTTGTATTAGCTACACCTGATAACTATGAATACTTTTTGTCAAGATATAATATGTTTTCTTACATAGATGCATATAACACTACTGACGATCAATATTTAGATGATGATAATGTTATTTATATTTTTGCGGTGCCAGATGTTAATAAAAAATTAGCTAAAAATCAAGATTACTTTACTGTACCACAAGAAGAAATGTTCTTTGATCAAGGTGAGTATGATGCAATGCATAAGGTTTTAGAAGATAGCGGCCAACAAATGGTAACAACTGAAGTTGTTTTTGTTAAGCCACAGATAAGAAAATATAGTATTGATATTAATATTAGATTCTTTGAAGGTTATACTAAGGATGAAATTTACACAGCTGTAAGAGAGAGAATGTCAACATACTTATTAAATATAACAAGAAGAGATAAACTGCCTAAGTCTGATATTATTTATATCTTAGAAGAAGTAGCAGGTATTGACGCTGTAAATGTTAGGTTCATTTCAGAGACAGAAGAAACAGCAAGAAGACTTGGTTATTATGAATCAATTACTACTACCGTGGTTCCACAAGAACCAGTAACACTGGAAACTGTAGGAAATGGAAAACAAAAATATGTTTTCTTTAAGAAAATAGAGGATGTAAAGGTGGTTCCAGTTGATGAAAATACTGTTATTCCTCCTAAGGTAAAAGGATTAGATCAGTGGGGTGATATTATAATGGAAAAAGAAGAAGTTGCTGTTTTTAGAGGCGGATGGTTAGATAGAGATGGTGACGTTATGGAAGATGATGTGTTAATTAACGCTGAAGCTGCGGTAAGTATAAACTTTGAAGCAGATCCTGTGCCTAGAACAATATACACTAGAGTACAAGCTGGAAATAGAAAGGCACTTAAATAATGGGTTTATTTACAAATTTATTTAACTATAGACAACGTAGAAGATATGATTCTGCTAAATCTAGAAAGGATGATAGATTACACACGGGATTTAACTACGATGATGAGTTGGCTCCAGGAGAATTTATTAGTAAGTCTTTGTCTGGTCACATTCAAAGAAATCAAACTATGCAACATTTTTTAATATTCTTAGATGACGCATTAAAGAATTTATTAAAGGGTGCAAGATATTTAAATAATTTTAAAAATTACACCGTTGACGAAAACACAAAGAAAACTAAATAATGTACGATAATTTAAGATTTTTTAAAGGATTAGAATATGATTTAAACTTCGTAAAGGATAACTCTGATGTTTATCAGGGAACTGTGCATTTATCTGAGGTTTCTGCTGGTTTATATGAAACTATTAATTTATTTATATTAGAAGAGTGTGAATTATTCGGAGACCCTATTATAAATTTCCCAGTATCTGAAACACCAGATAACGATAAATTTATATTTGAATGGAGTGAAGATACTAGATTTGGTAGTAAAGATATTACACTATATAATATAGATCATTCTGGAAATCTTCCAGTAATTAAAGAATTAAAATCTCAAACTATTGATCTAATAGATTTTAGTAAAGTTGCGGTATTTAATGATGGTACTAAGGCGTTGTGGGAACAAGATAGTACCGCTATTCAAATTAATATAGCGTTAAATTCATTAAAAGCTGGACCACATGTTAGAAACTTGCACATTTATCATAGCGCAGCGGGTGTAAAAACACTTATAGCAGATATTGAAGTTTATGGTGAAGTAGTTGCTGAAGATGAAAGAACCAAAATTCTTCTTCAAAACTTTGGAGCTACATTAGATGAATCTGATTTTATGTTATTTAAAGATCATGACATTAGTGAAATGTCACCTGATTATAAATTACTGAATAAGAAAAGAAAGGAATTACTTTTAGAATTACACAACATAAAACCATTTGTTGGTACATATAAAGCAATATTGAATGCAATAGATTTCTTTGGTTATGACAAAATAACACTTAAGGAATATTGGTTAAATGTTAATAATTCTGTTAAGAACTTTGGTAAATTATTTGCAGTTCCAGTTCCTAACTCTTCTGTTAGGGGTGAAAACACTAGAAAGAAATTAGCGTTTAAACTGCCTTCTAGTACAATGAAAAAAACTAGTAAGTTTAGTCTTGTATATAGATTAAACGAGCCGAATGGAACATTTGATCATTGGGATATTCCTAATGTTGATGAGGTTTTTGATTATACACCAGAAGAAGTACTTATTAAACTATATGGTTTAAAGGCAAAGTTACAAAAAGATTATTTACCGCTTCAAGCAAAAATTATAGATATTACTGCCGAAGGAGATTACTTCTCTCAAAGAAATATAAATGTATGGAATATTCAAAATGGCATTGATTTCTTTAGTGAAGGACATGATATTAAGTTTAATGTATTTCCTAACGATAGACAGTTATTTATAGAAGATATGTCAATGGTTTTAAAACCATCGCTTAATCAAGATGATGATTCTAATAACTATAATTTATTCTTAAATACTAAAAGCGGACAAGAACATACATTAACCCCAAATAATAGAACAGAATTAAAGAGTATATTTAGAGAGTTTTATGAAACATATCATAATCAAGAATTATATTCTTATAACCCTAACATTCCAATTGGATGTCCTGTATTATTAGACGGTACAGAATCATTTGATGATATTTGGGATGAAGCTAAATTTACTTGGGAAGATGCTCACAATCCAAACGATACTTTGTTAATTACATGGAACGATTGGTGGAAAGCATGGGTTTATGAAATAGAATGGATTATTACAAGTAAAAATAAAGGGTATGATCAGACTTATAGGGGTGCGATAGATGATTATTTGATTCTTCCATTGATATTACCACATGATGACATATATACTGTCGAGATGAGAACATATGATCTCTTTGGGCACAGATCTCATTATAGAATGAAAGATCTAATAGATGTAAAACTTAAAAATCTAGAATTATACGGTATTTATAAGTGGTTAGAAGATGATTCATGGGATAATAAAAATCTACCGTGGCAAAAATCAGGTGGTTATTGGAATCAACCTCAAGATAATGTAACAACTATCGATGATGATATTGCTACTCTTTATTTAACATTAGATAGAGCAAATTACATTCACTTTGAAGAAGATCAAGGAGTTAGATTTTCAACTGTTAGTAGGTATTTAGATATTTATTCTGAAACTGCATATAGTGAAACTACTGGACCATATACATGGGACGAATCAACGTTTGATTGGAAAGACACTGAGCATTTAGCGTGGCATTTCATGAGAGTTGGACCTGATTTAACTTCAAGTTTCAAAATAAATGATATACAACAAGGTGATACCTTAGTAATAACACATAAAGATCCAAAAACTGGAGAAATAAGCACAGGATCTCATCAAATAGTTAATGCTACACCAACCACGTTTAATGATGTAAATGGTTGGACTCAAATAATGAATGAATTACAACAAAGTGAAGACTATGTTATTAGTAAATTTAATTATAACGCAATATTTGAAGATTCTGACGATAATGATGTAAGTGATGTTTTTAAATTCATATTGGTTGTAGGAAAAGAATACTCAAAAACTTATGATTTTGAAGACGCTTCGATAATAAAAATTAATAATTCATCAAACGCTAATATTAGCGGTGAAATTCACGTACAACATTACAATCCAACATGGGACGACACCAGAGTATTTAATGATTATGCAGAGGTTGAAAGATCTACACATGTTACATTTTCAACAGATATTTCTAGATTCCCTGGAAGTAAAAATGCTAAATGGACTATCACAAATATAACTAACCCAAAAATCACTGATATATACTATAATAATATGTGGCTTACATATATCTTTAAAGAACCTGGGTACTACAATATTCAGCTAGAAACTGAAGATACAAATGGAAATAAAAACCTTGTAAATAGGAACATGTTAAAAGTAAAATAATAAAAACAATAAAAATGGCAAACATTACTGAAATTTTAGGAACTGATTCAGTTTCTTCATCGAGACCGATCATCAATAGCAACTTTGAGTTGTTAAATGATGAGTTAGCATCTGTTACGGCCTTGTTAAACCCAACTACCTTAATTTTAAGTGGAGTCGCTAGCGTATCTACTTCATCGTTAACTGTTACACAGAACGGTGCTAACTTATTATTAGTAAATAATTTAGGTGCCGCGTTTAACACTGCTGCAATTTTTAATTCATCTGTAAAATTAGATGGAGATTTAGTAAAAAGCGGAGTCTTAGGAACTGCTGCTACACCAACAACACAAGTTACACCAGTTTCAATAACTGCGGTTACTTACTTTATTGATAGTCACTTTACATTACCAGAAGCGGTAGATGGACAAGAGGTAACAATTATTAATGTTGACGGTAGTTCTAAATCTGTGTTATCAGGTACAGGAGCTACTTTAGGTGCTACATCTATTACACTCGAAGGATTAAACTCAACAGTTACATTAAGATGTTTTGATAATAAATGGTATATTATCTCATCGCACAACACAACAATAGTATAAACAAAACTTAAAGAATAGATGGCAACTCCTCTAGTTAGAATACCGCAGCCAATGGGCGGCACAATGTATGCTTTCGCATCTTCTGCGAGAGACATGACTAGGGCTTTTAATAGTTCAGATTTAAATTTTGAGTTTAGTAAATACGCTTTATTAGATCTTCCAGATTTTACTGATTCTGTTAATGGCTCTAACACAATAGATTTTGAATTAAATCTTAAACAACCTTCAGGTGATGCATATGTTGCTGGAATGCCTAATGTGGATTTTGCACAAACATTCCAAAATTATGCGCTTAACTTAGAAGAGCTGTTATTAAAAGACGATGATTATGATCCAATAATATTACAATCAGATTCTGAAAAGATATTTTTTAAATGGTTAAGTTCTTTGGGTGCAGTAGATTTTATTGCAGCTGATTCTAACCAGACACTTGTTGGTAATTATACCGAAAAAGTTAATGGTACGTTTGCTAGTGATAACTACGATAGAGTTGTTAAATATTTAGGAACAATAGATGCTGAAAACGATGTTGCATATCAAGGTAACACGTATCATGAAGTCTATATTAATGTACCTACTTCAGTAGGTTATACTCCGACTGTTTTATTTAAACCAACAAATTATAATACGACTGCAACAAAATTATATGCAAGTGATTATGTAGAGGGCAGAGAGGCACAATTACACCCTGATCCAAACATAAACATGAATACTGTTGTTGACGAATATACGTCAAGTAGTGGAGCTTATTATAATATTCAAACTAATGCTACTAACAGCGTTGGAATTAATTTCGATGCAACTGCATATGAAGAAATTAATAATGACGTTGAAGTAGAATCACTATTAGATTTTGCTAAAAAGGGACAAAGGTTTACATTTAATGCCATTCTTGTATACTATGATATTTATAGCGAATCTATTTCTGCGAATAGAGCAACTAACTTATATGGAATATTAATTTTAGATGATATACAGGACGCTTATGGACCTGGTTCTAAAATTAACGAACAAATTAAATTTAAACCGAACGAGGTTACAGGTTTAAATGGTAATGCATTTTCTTTAAAATTAAATCTTAAATTTAATTCTTCATTAGATAATGTTGGTGTAGAAACAAGTGTAAATGATTTTACAACTTTCTCTATGGATTTATTCATGGACACAACAACTGCTCTTGAAAATGCAACTGAATTGTTAATACAAGCTAATAATAGATATGCTGCTATTGTAGAAAGATTAGATTCTATAGAAAATATTGTTTCTTCTACTGAAGACACAACTGCTTTATCGCAAAAGGTTCAAGTATTAGAAGATGATTTTCAAAGTAGTTCTCTTCAATTAGCGGATTCAAATTCTCTTTTAGAATTAATAACAAAGGCACATACTAAAATTAATTCTTTAATTGATGGAACTATTCCAGTAGAATTACAATACAATACAGATATTATATTTGCTGGAAAGGGTACAGAAGTTGATAAAACTATTCCTAATAAAATTAAAATTGACAGTACAGTTGACGGTTATACATTAAATAGCCCATACTTGTGGAATATAGCAGCAAGAACAATCGCTACTAAATTATCTACAACAGAGCAATTTGATGCAGGTGTAGCAGGGAATGGATCTTCTAAGTTTGCAATTTGGTCTAGACTTGAAGAATTTTCAAACAGATTAAGTTTAAAAGGATTATTCTCATCTGAGCCCGAAAGTGACCTTAATATATACATTGACGATAGTTTAGTTTCGTGGAAAAACGGACAAACTTTCAAAATTACATTTGATGAAATAAATATGTCAGGAAATAATATTAAATTTTGGACAAACTCAGTTGGAGGTTTTGATCAATTAATATTTAATGTTGACTCAACTCAATTAATAACAAATAAACCATATATTGAATTAGTGTGTATTGATTACACTAACTATCAATTTGAAGCCGATATTTTAAGATAATATGAATACTAATAACTCTATTTCTAATTCGCTCAAGAAACTACTTGAAATTAATTCAAATTCTTTAAAGACATTTGAAAGAATCAATGAGGCGATAACTACAGATCAAAAGGATGTACCTCTTGAATTGCTAACTGAAGACGGAACTAAAACTGTTTATGTGCCTTCCTTTGGTTACATGAAAAGAGAATTAGAAAGATTAGATGTTAATTTAAAATCTTTAGCAGGTTTAGGAAAAGGAAATACTAGGATTAAATTACCAGACGGTACTTACCAAAGTATTATTACAACACGATTAAAAACTCCTGCAAATGACATAACTAGTTTTGTTAGACCAGTTAATTTTGGTACAAAACCTAACTATTTCTTTGAAGACTTTTTAAATCCTTTACTTACAACTAGTATTAATGTTAGTGGACAAATTCCAAATGAAACTGAAAGAGTTTTAGTAAAACGAATTTTATTTGATTCTACAAGTGCAGTCACTGTTGAATATTTTAACACTAATTTTAAAAACAAAGAAAACCTAGATTATAATACTGTAATTAGAGATATTGCAAATAATAGTTTAACATACATACTAGATGAAGATACTCGTGATCTTCCATATAGAACTGCACAATTTACTGGTAAATTTGATGTATTAAAAATTAGTAATTCTAAAAGAGAAGTTTTAGTCGATGGTGTTACTAAAAAGAAAGCTATAAAATTATACACTATAGATTCTTTAACATATTCTGATTCTAATAAAGATCTAAAAGATACTGAAGCACTTAAGGTTGGAGATGAATTAATGGTTCAAAGCGGTGCTAGAAATACTAGATATAAAATAACTAGAATCGATGGTTCGGCTAATCAGGTTGAATTATTAATAGTAGAAGGATATGAATCTATTAAGATCGGAGCCAATCAACTGGGCATATATAAAAACGATGAGGCCAACTTAAGCATAGATATTAATGTAGGATTTAATGAAAGAGCATTAGTTTTTGTTAAAGCTATAGATTCAGATTCTAAAATATTGGCAGAAAATTGGTCACCTGGTATTGGATTTTATTCAAACGAATTAACATTAATCCAAGCTGATGGGTCATCAATTAGATTAGATGATTATTACAAAGCAGAAGTTGCTGATTTTGGGAAATATATTACAGCACTTAAAGAAGATGCTATCCCTCCAGCAGCACAAGGTATTACACCCGATGCTCCTTCTTTAAACAATAACAACTTTAAAGTAGTTCAAATTAATTCTCATTTGACGGCTAACGATACTGCTGATAAAATTAAGAAGCTATCTGCTGATAAAATTAATGTAGAAGAGAAGATTAAGAAATTAGATGAAACTATAGTTAAAAAACGTTCTGAAATTTCTACTAAAAAATATGAATCTTCGATACAACAAGATAAAGATAAAAATGAATTAAACTCACTTATTACAGAGAGAACAAGTGAAACTAGTTTATACAATAGTATTGTAAATCAAATTCAATCATTAGCTTCTGGAAGCAATGCACCAAAAATTGCCCCTAAGTATAGGGTTAGAGGATTCTGGGAAATTCCAGTGGCAAAGAAAGTTGCTGATACATTAGATCAAAACATTGTTAGATTTGTTGTACAATATAGATACTTGTCAACTAGCGGAAAAGCAAGTGAAGTTACTCAACTACCGTTTACTGATGGAACAAGAGAAAAAACAGCAGTCTTTTCTAACTGGAATGAAATGGAAACTAAAGTTAGATCTAGATATAGAAACTCGATCACTAGAAAATTTGAGTGGAAAGATAGTTTAGTAGAGGATGCACAAGAGGTAAACTTTAACCAACTAGATCTTGCAATTAACGAAGGTGAATTAGTTGAAATTAGAGTTAAATCAGTATCTGAAGCTGGATATCCTGCAAACCCAATATATTCTGATTGGTCAGAATCAATTACAATTGATTTTCCTATTACAGAAATCGATACTACTAATGTTGACGCATTGTTAATGTCAAATGCGGCTGAAACAGCATCCGTTAAAATATCACAAGAACTTACCTCTAAAGGTGTGTTTACACATATTGATGATTCATTTAGTGCTAACGAAAAATATTATGCACATAACGCAACATCAATTGCATCAGGATTCTTATCAGCTGAACAAAAACCAATCTCAGTATATGATAAAATTGCTGAGTTAGAATTACAAATTTCAGAGCTTAAGGGTACGGTAGAAGTTGAAATAGGTGAATTAGTTGTTAAAATAATGGATGAGGACGGTACAATTACCGTTATTAACAATGACACCAAAAACCAAATATTTGCTGGTTATTATACAGATGAGGTTGCAAGTCTTACTGTTAAAAAAGGTCACATTGTTACAAAGACGTTTAAACTTCTATTAGAAAACACAAAAGCTACTAAACTTGAATTAGTTTCAAGATTAGTTGGAGATAGAAACTTACCAGCATATAGATCTAGTGCATCAGGTACTAGTATTGCTGATAATGGGTTTGGTGTAAAATTAAATGATTTAGGAGTTGCTGACACCGATAATAAAATTTCGTCAGACAATTATTACACATCTGAAGGTAAATACGATTTAGTTCCTATTCAGTTTCAAAATATAAGTACATCTTCTATTAATTCTTATGATTTATTAGCTGAAGCACCGTATCAATCAGCACAAAGACGTGGTCAATTTGTTTATTCTAGATTTATGGATGTTTCAAATCAAAATCCGCTATATGTTACTGAATCATTACTTGGTAGTGGGTCGGTAGATTTTAATAGTTATGAATATGGTTTAGGGTATGCTATTTTTGAAGGTGATTCAAGTGCAATTAACATTAAAGCATCAACAGGTAACGGTGATTCGGTAGATTTCATATGGACTGGAACGTTCGGTACACATGGTAATTCTACAAATGCAGACTTAAGTGGAGGTTTTCAATCTGACAAAATAGATGTATGTAGTGTTGGAACTATAGGTGCTGCGAATTATAATAATGGTTTATATCTTCACAAGGATCATCCTGATTTAGAGAACATATATTCATCATATGTTGAAGCTGTGCCTAATTCAAGTAGTGTTTCAGACGCGGATCAAAAAGATAATTTACAAGATGTTGTAGATAATGCACTTTATACAATGCCGATTCCTTCTACATATGCAACTGGAACAACGTTTGTTTATAACAATCCATTAATAGGAAATAGCTTTTCATCTCCACTGGTGGATGCAGTTAAAGCTACAAAACAATTAGCGTTTCAAAAAACTGATAATAATTTCATCAAATCGGGCGACAGAACATTTAAAATGTCATTTGATGCAAATGACCAATTTCTTTTAGGTGGACGCTCATGTGGTGCATTCTTATTTTTATCGCCTATTAATTTAGATACTTTAAAAGTTGAAGGTGATGCTAAACAAAGTAGAAAAAGTATTAAAAAGAAAGTCGGTACTTTAGACAGTTCTAGCGCTCTTTCAGTTGATATTATATTCCAATATAGAATGACTGATTATTTTGGTAACGATCCTGATTCTGATATCGGTAGAGTAGGTGGTCAAGCTAAATTAAGATTCCCAAATCTTACATACACTAAGAAAATAGGATTAGATATTTTTGACAAATATGATCAACAATTCTCATTTGATTTAGAAGTGTTTGCTAAATATAGAGCTAAAGGTAAAAACTTAAATTCTATTAGAGCTGCGAAGCTAACTAGATTCGCTAGATAAACCACAACATACGATAGTCTATAATAAATCTGGATATATAATACAGACAAAAGTATTGTATGCAAAAAAGATTTTAATAGATGTCACAAATTACATTAAGAAATTCTAATACGGGAGCAGATCCAGCCAATGGAGCTAATAGTTTATGTTTTAGTGGCCTAGATGGTATATTAGATTTATATTACACTGGTACATTAACTGCAAATGGTGGAAGTTCAGCCACAGGAACAATATTAAATACCGATAGTGCTAACCCCACTCCATGGGATGGACAGAATAAATTGTACATTGATGAGTTAGGTTGTAATATATTAAGAATATCCAGTGCCGGTGAAGTAATGGAGTTATTTTCAAATGACACGGGTACAGGTGTGCCAGTGTGTACTCCTGTAATTACTGTAACAGGTCCTAATCTTATTGATGATCACTTAGAAGGTACAGTATATACTGACCAAGGTGCTACTTTAGAGGAAGAGTGCCCATCTGGTGGTAGTATAACGGTAACAGGTGTACCCGATGGCATGACAGTTGGAAATTATACTATAACATATACATATCCTAACGCAGTAGATAAAATTAGAACTGTAAATGTGGTTCCAGCTCCGACACCAGTTCCACCAACAGCAACGCCTGTGCCAACACCCGTGCCAGATACAACGCCTCCGGTAATATCGCTTACTGGAAATGCTATAATAACTATCGAGGTAGATCCATCTTTTACAGGTCCATATATTGAAGATGGTGCTACGGCATTGGATGATGTAGATAATGACATTTCATCGCTCATAGTAATTGGAAATTTAAATAATGTAGATCCAACTAACGTTGGCGTTTACACGATTACATATAATGTTAGTGATACCGCAGGAAATCCCGCAGTTGAAGTTACTAGAGAAATTCAAGTTGTAGATACTACAATACCTGTAATTGTACTTCAAGGGGATAATCCTTTAAACATTAATATTGGTGCTGCATATAGTGAACCTGGTTTCGCCGCAACTGATAATTATGACGACAATGCAACTCTTACTGGTGCTGTAGTTGTAGGAGGTGATACTGTGGATAACTCAACAGTTGGTCAATATAATATAACATATAATGTAACTGATTCAAGTAATAATAATGCAGTAGAGGTAATTCGCGTTGTTAATGTAAACGACACTTCAGCTCCAATTCCAGAAAACGAGACATATGATGTGGCTTGGAATGCAACGCTCGCTATTATATTAGAAGCTTCAGATAACGTAGATTCTTCTGGTAGTTTAACATATACTATAGTAGATCAGCCAACTAAGGGACAATTAAATGCAGATGGAGGTGATCTCTTTACATATACTCACACTGCAACAGTATACGGACAAGATTCTTTTACTTTTACAGCGACTGATTCAGAAGGGAACGTTTCTCTTCCTGGCACAATAACAATAAATCCAATAAACAGTGCACCTGTTTTAACAGATCCTGGATCAATACAATTACAACAAAATTCAAGCGTTGTATTTAATGTTGGTATACAGGATGCTGATGGCGACGCAATAACAATTATTGAAGATACTGCTGTTTCAAATGGTACAATTCAACTTATACAAACGTCTAGCAACTTAGAGGTAACATATACACCTAATCTTGGTCATTTTGGTGGAGACACATGGGTCATCATAGGTGAGGATAGTAAATCAGAGCAATCAATTCCACTAACTATTAACTTTGCTATTGAGGCCGTTCCGTATTTTGAAATGGATGCTTCATCATTTGGTAGTGATCCAGATGCCATGTGTATTGCACCTAAAACTACAAATGTTTACGGTGGAACAACATACGCAAATAATGTTAGTGAATTATCAATAGGTGATACGGTTTATTATGATCAAAATTTAACTAATAAAGTTACAAGACCTAGTAATACTGCAATATACATAAAGGTTTCTGATTCTAGTAAAACCAGGGTATTAGGTATTAATGCCAATGGAGCAATTACAAGTATTAAAGAATGTGAAAGTAATGCTAATTCTGTATTTACACCAGTTAGATATGCAAGTAGTGAAAACGCATTCTGTGATAATGATGTACAAATCACAAATCTTTGGTATAATGATGATGGAAGTGGTTCAAAAACTTTACTTGAATTAGTAAACGGTTTTGTAAATGTATTTTCTAACGAATATGACTCAGATTTATTTACTGTTACTAATACAGTACAGAGTTCTATAGAAAGCGGAGTTTATGGAGATGTAGATATTACTTTGAATAAATTTTATAAAAGATCATCTATTAATACATGGGGAGAAAACAATGAGGCAAACTCAGGTGGGTTTGATTTTGAGTGTGAGGAAGAAGTGCCACAGGAAACGTTTCCAATAACTGTTCAGTATTTACCAAACTTTGAGGATCCAAATTTAAATGAATTTTGTGCGGGTCAAATTGATAATGAACTCACAAATGTTACTCTATGGTTTAGTAGAGATTTAGGTGCGTCAGCAATTAGTAACTTGTTAGAATTAGCACAGTCAAATATTGCCATATACAAATCTCAATTAGGTGCACAATCACAAGATCCTTTAGATTTATTTGAATCTAACATATTTGCACAAGGTGGTGACGGACATTTAGCGTGGGATAATCTTGGTGATGGTAAAAATTTAAATTGGTATGGATATGATATTAATAATAGGCTAGTTGTTGGAACTGATATTGTAAGTTGGGGCTCGTGTTCAACATATAATGATAGACCTGAGATTAATGGTCTAAATGATATAACAAGTGGTAATAATGATGTAAATATGTTTTACGCATTCTACTCTTATATGCCTGAAATAGAAGGACCCGAAGGTAGTGATCAAAATGATTCAGAAGATATATTTTGGCCAATATATGTAATAGATGGTCTACATACGATTAGTTCAGGAGACACTGGTAGTTATATAAAAGATTTTATAGATAATTTAACGATAGGAAATGTAGTTACATCTAATAACACTGGAGAATGTTTGGCATATGTTTCTAATATTGTAGCCGAAGACATAGATGATGCTGTATTATTACTAAAAAATAATTTATTAGATTCTAGGCAAAGGCCAGTTGTTTCTAGTGGAATTCAACTAGGTTTTGCTAGTGAAGAGGTTATTAAGGTTTATGAAGATTCCGAAGCTACTAAATGTGTTCTCGGTAATGAAGCTGAAATTATTAGTACATACACGTTCCCGTTTGTTAGTGATTATGATTCTGTTAAAGCAGGTCCAAATTTTAACACAGAAACTAATTACAAGTTAGATAATGTCGCCAAGCCTTTATTAAGAACTAATCCTAAATTATCTGGAAATATAAAAATAGTTACAGATTCTAGTGGTACAGTATATTTAGAGAGTATAAATGCAAGTGAAAAACTAGCAGGAATAAAGTACAAAAAACATCCTATTAATCCAAATGGAAATTACGCTAAAGATGTGGCTTCTTTTTTTAGAGCCACTGGAACTCCATCTGATTTAATTTATTTAACTAAAAGGGCTAATTCTGATTTAACGGTTCATGATTCTTATAATAAACAAGTAGAAGAGGAATATCAATATGGAACAACTTATAATTATTCTAAAAATTATGATGAAGGCTATAAAATGTTTGCACCTATATGGGCAGATAACAATATGCCAAATAATTTTGTAATATTTAAAGTAAAAGATCCTAGTCTATTGGATTCTACTCATACAAATAGTAGTAATGCTGAAAGAATTTCCAGTATGTTGAAAAATGCTGAGATAATTAAATCATTTGATTTATCAAAAGAATCAGATTTAGGAAAATATATCAGAACTCATGTACAACAGGAAACTTTCCCTAAAGCACCTTTAACTGTTTCGTTTAATAAAAATGAAAATACTAATTACAACGGTATAGATTTAAAATCGGGTGAATTAACAAGTAAGGGCGAATATATTTACAAGGATTTTGTAGAAACTGACAAACCTCTTATTGAGGCTAATGATTTTATAACTGATGGTTTTAAAAGAAACGACATGTTATGTGCCAATTTATTGAATTTAGAATTCTTATTCGATGATGATAGTGGAGCAGATTATAGTGTTAGTAGATATTTTGGATTATATGTTGACACAATAGATTCGGGTGTAGGTGAGATTAGTTCTATTAATAATAACAATGTAATTACTTTTGGTAAAATTGATTCATTAGTTGATAGTACAAATCCAGTTACGGCAATCCCTAGTTATAAACAAATGTCTACATCACCAACTTTAGGTTACGTGAAGATAAATGATATTTTTTATAAGATATCAAACACTGGTCTTTATGATCCATTTAAGTTAGAGGTTAAAGTAGACGGTGATAATGAAATTATATCAAATACTATAGGTATTTCACATGTTGGTAGATCTGTCAATTTAACCAGAAATGAAGATCAAGGTTTTGATTTTGTTAAAATGACAATAATAGGAACACCTGATGGTGCTGATAAAATAGCGGTATTAGAATCAAGAGAAGAATCATACAAGTTTACGTTTGTTAAACACACACCTGGAGAACTAATTAATATTGAAATAGAAGACAATGGTGTGATATCTAATTTGTTTAATAATGATGTACAATTAGGTGTTGATTTTGAGACTACTGCAGCTAACATTATAACTACACCAAAAGATGCAAACTTAAATATTACATTTGATTATAATACTAAATCTGTAATTATAACCGAAATCAAAACAAATTTAGGTGATCTTAACATGAGAATCACGGGTGCTATTAGTTCTATTGTTAGGGTTGATCAACTTCAGTCTAATGTTAATTTACAAGACAGAACATATGTTTCTAATTACACATTACCAAAGGGTACTTATAAAGGACAGCAGTTTTCTAATCAAGGGACTACAGGTGATATAGCATCCGCGTTGGCATCTGCAATACATGATGATGATAGTGAATTAGATTCGTATAACGTAGGTTCAGACATTTTTGTAAAAACAAAGATACCTGGTTATAGATTAAATCAACATGTTATATTGGTTAACAAAGAGAACGTTACTGATTTTATCAAAGTAGAAAATGAAGATTTAAATAATATACTAAATCTTAAAGAAAGTAGTAATTCTATAAAAGAAAATTGGAGATCTCATTATTTAAGTGGTGGTAACACACGTAATAGATCAGTGTTTGTTGATAATACTACTTTAAGTGAAATATCTACCGGAGATTATTTAGAAACCAATTATGAGGGTATTTACAATAAGGTATTAGATATTGTTGAAGATATTGATTCTATTGATTCTACTAAATCTAAAATAATATTATCTTTAGATTCAGATATTAATGATGGAGAAACAAGAGTTTTTAATAATAATATAGTACATGTTGGTTTATTCTCAGCATATAATCTATATGATATGGATTTTGATTTTTATGACACTTCAAATTCTGATCTAAAAGAGTTATCTTTAGAAACTAGAGAGAATATAAATTACGAACCATATGAAAATGCTATATTAAACATAGATCCAATTACTTCTGAGTTTAATTCAGTATTAGCTGCGAGTGACATATTTGATGATAATTATGCATTAGAGCCGATTGATTATTTTTCTAATTTATCCGGAATATTATCTGAAGAAACTATAGATGAAGAGTTATCTGAAAATATTACAAGTGAATTTGATAGACTAAAAGAAAACGAGTTAAAAGAATTTGCTACTAAATCTAGAGTAGTTCCTAATATTAACAAATGGGTTTTAAAAGATTCATTAAATATTAAAGAACAGCCATATTATTTGAATATTAATGAAGCCTTTGGTAGAACTAATTTCTCCCCTGATTTAAGTGCGGTCGGTCGTAGTAAAAACGATATGACACATGAATGGTTTTATATGGATAAAAATCCAAAGTATTTAAGATATGATGAATTAAACCAAGGATTTTCATATGTAAACTTCATTGAAGATTTTGAATTAACATCTGATTTATTTAAAAGTACTAAAAACAATTACTTTGATAAATTTATGATTTCTGAAGGATTTGAAAAAAATCTAAATAAAGAAGATCTCGATTCTATATTTCAAAAATTCGGAGAGTACACGGAGGGATACTTAAATCCTGATGATATTAATAATACATTCTTTAAAACAGAATTAAAGAAGAAATATACGTTGATAGATGGCGGTGATACAAATGCGTTTGCTAACACTATATTTAAGGGTTTAAAGGTTGTATTAAAAAATAGAAAGGAATTTGCCAATAAAACTGCACTTGATTTTGTTAAAAGTAGTGAGTTTAATGGTTATAAATTTAGTGTTTTATTAAAGACAAATACAGATACTGAAACCAATGATATAGAGTTTGAGGTTATTCAAAATAAGAAGTTTAAATTTGTAATATTTTTTATCACAATGAATCTTAGTGATTATTGGGTAAAAGGAAATATGAATAGAAAATTGTTATATGAACTAAATCATAAAATAGTATATGATCATACTAATGAAGATTATATTTATGCTAATACGTCATTTGACGGTGCATTGAATTGGAATCAAGCTGATTTTTCAGGGGATTTACCATATACAATAGATGGCATTACACATATTGATGGAAGTACACCTAAGTTTGATGATCAAATTTTATTGGGAGAGAATGGATTATATGGTGAGGTTTTAATGGATTTATATCCTGAAACACCTGGAAATACAATTTATAAGTTTTCAATTTATACAGTAGAAGATGATAATTCAATTAAAGTACAAGGGAAACCTGTAAACGTAAATGATCCATATGATGTTTTAGATGTTGAGTTTTTACCTAACTATTTACAAAGTAAAATAAAGTATTACTATAAGGACGGAGGTACAAACATACACAAAGCTCTTCTAGAAAAGTTATCTATTAACAGTGTTGCTGAAATGATAAACTTAAATGATGATAGTGTTAAGTATACTACGGTAGAAGAAAATGGAGAAATAAATGCAAATAGATTTACTATTAATTTTGAAGATGGAAATGAAATTGTAAAATATGCAACACTTTCTGTAGAAGAAGATAATGATAAACCGAAAAGTTTTAAATTGTTTAAAGGTATTATTGGTTATAATTTAATTAAATCAAGTGAGGCTGAATATTATCCATTCTTAATAAGACACAGTGGATCATATACTGTAGGATTTAAACCAGTTGTTACATTTACTGACATGTATGCTCATTTTAAATCTAATAGAGTACAAGCCACTGTAGATAACAGAGAGTCTGTATTTGAGTCATTTTTATACAAACATGCCATGAATAACTCATATGAATTAAAAACTGCCAAATCATATTATAATAGATATAATAGATGTGGTACTACGTTCAATGTAGGTCTTATTATAGATAATGATATACATGATTCTAATTGGGGCATTATAAAAAATCATTTTTATCATAAAGTAAATGAAATAAATCCAAACGGTATTACCAAACTCTCAGAATCTTCTGATAAATTACCATTGTACCCTCGTATTAATGAAATCGCTATTTCTAAAAAAGATGTAAACGTATTTAGATCTTCATGGGATGCAAATTATTATACTAGAGCATTATCAGGTGGAAAATCTGAAGATATACCAGGTACATTAGATAATACAGAGGAAAAATCTTATCTTGGATCTACTACGATGAAGATTAAAAACGAGTATGATGTTACTTCTTTTACATATGAAAATGTAGATAGTCAAGAAGATTTAGATTTTATTTTAAAGAATGGTATAAATAAGGCTGAAGTAACTGTATTTGAGGATGAAAAACAAATAGTTGCAGATTTTTATATTACTGATGCTGCTACTAGATTACTAAGAAATGACGGAGTGTTTGATGTAATAAATAAGTATGTGAATGCTGAAGATTCAGCTGGGGATAAAACAACTTTGATCGATGACGCAAATTTCTATATTAATAATAATATTATTGAAAAATTTGTAGTAGATTCTATATCGTTATATACTAGAGACTTTAAAGGAAGACCTTCATCAATAATAAATATAGGTGAAGATATTCGTGCTGGTGGGTTTACACCAGACAACAATTTTAGATTTAAATCTCATAAACAAAAGCCTATGAATTTTAGATTGATATATAATAAAAGATTAGGATATTCTTACGACATTAAACCTATGATAAAAATAAAGTCATAAAATGGCAATTAACATTCAAGAGATACTACACCCGAGTGATTCGAACTCTATTAAGTTTGAAAAAATCAACTATAACTTTGACCAAATATTGGCAAATGGAGGTGGACCTGTCGGTCCCAAGGGACAAAAAGGAGATCAAGGTCAAGTTGGTTCTACTGGACAAAAAGGAGAAAAAGGTGAGATTGGTAATACTGGTTTAAAAGGAGATTCAGGGGCAACTGATAGTCCATGGTATAAAGTTGAATTAGATGCTAATTCAGATGGCCAAAATGAGGTTACTATTCTAAAACCAAAAAGAGGAACTGATTTACAACTTCCTATAATTTGGTTAGGGGATTCTACATTTGAAGAAGATTCTAATGACGGTGATATTTCAACAAATGCAAGATTAACAATAGCAACCGATGGTGTTTTTGCAAATTATCTAAAATTATTTCATGACTCTGTTCATGGTTTAGTATTAACTAGTGAAGAAAGTGGAGCTTATAAAAGATTTGCTTTTAAAAATAATTTTGGTAGCAGTAACATAGAGTTCGGCGCAACTACTAATAAGATATCTTTAGTTGCTACAAGTTCTAATGCTTATTTTCAAGGTGAAGGCGTAACAATTAAAACAACTGGATCAAATAACCTTAGTTTAGAAACTTCTGGTAATGGTATATTGGATGTAGATATAAATGCTGAATTTAAAGGTTACGTAAGGTTGCCTTATGGTGGAACTGGACAAAGACCATTAAATCCACAAGTAGGTATGATAAGATTTAATAGTGATTTAGATATCGCTGAAGCTTATTATTACAACGGTGGTTCACCAGAGTGGAGAGAATTGTGTACAGATTGTGGTAGCGGAGTAGCAGATAGTATTGGAATTATAGGTGGAAACATTGATGCATATGCTGATGGAAGTCCAGTAGTAACTGACACTATTTCTATTGGAGGTGGAAACATTAATGCAAATAGTGACGGGTCACCAAGTTCAAGTGTGCCTAATCCGACTGCAACACCAAATCCAACGGCACAACCAACCCCAGCCCCAACTAGTGGATCGGGTAGTGGTTCGGGACCAAATCCAACTGCAACGCCAACTAGTGGATCAGGCAGTGGATCAGGGCCAAATCCAACTGCAACGCCAACTAGTGGTGGTGGTTCAGGAACAGGATCAGGAACAGGTTCAGGTGGTGATAACGAAATTATCGAAGATGATGGTGAAAGCTTAGGCGGAGGAGGAACTAGTTCGGGAACTGGAAGCGGAGGAACTAGCTCTGGAACAGGTTCGGGAACTAATAGTTATTAAAATAAAAACAAGATAAATATAAAAACATAAATAATAAAATGAGCTACGATTATACAAGAACTGTCTCAATTACACCGGTAAGTACATCCTATTCATGGGATGCTACTCCTAATTGGATTACTATAACAAGAGTTTCTGTTAACTCCGATGACTGGACAATTACACTTCAAGAAAACACAGGTGATGCACGTAGTGCGACACTTACTGTTAGACATGCTAATTCAACAACGGTTGACACTATAACTGTGAATCAAGCTGAGGGTGTAGGTGTGCCTGATCCAACTGCAACGCCAGTTCCGACTTCGGTTCCGACTGCAACGCCAGCTCCGACGAACGTACCAAATCCAACGCCAGTTCCACCAACTGCAACGCCAGTTCCACCAACTGCAACGCCAGTTCCAACTGTTCAACCAACACCTGGTCCAAACCCAACGTTTACATTTGCAACTAATACAACGTCTGGTAATAGATTTATATTTGCACCTAGTAGTCTTAATACTGATGTATCATATACAATCGTAGCAGATGGTAACACTAGTCCAGCTGCGCCAAGTAATTTTAGTACCAATGGTGTTAGTGGTTCAAATCAAACTGGACCAACTGTAACAAACAATTCGAACGTATTTACTGGAACTTATAGGTTTACAAAAACTTTTTCACCAATTGCTGATCTGAATGTTAACTGTACAGTAAGTGCACCATATGGCACATCAGATACTTGGTATTGTACGCTTGAAGCAGATTCAGGTCCTAAAAATACAGCTACGCCAAGTCCAACTAATAGTTCAGGCTCTGGTTCAGGTTCGGGACCAACTGCAACACCAATTCCTAATCCAACTGCAACACCAGTTCCATCTTCAACGCCATCGTATAGTGGCGGAGGCGGCGGAGGCGGATGTCACGTAGCTGGAGAATTACTTACGTTAGCTAATGGTGAAACTAAATTAGTAGAAGATGTAGTTGTAGGAGATAACTTATTATCTGTTAATTTTGATGGATTTAGTTTAGATGGAGAGTGGAAATCATGGAAAAGAAGAGAAGAAACTCTTGGATCTGTGTATACAAACACGACTGTTACTAATGTTACTGTTTTAGAATTCGATAAATATTATGACTTCAATAATGGATTATTAAAAATCACAGAAGAACATCCTGTCCTAGTAAAAGATACTGTAGGAGATATTTACTTCAAACAAGTAAGAGATATTGTTAATTCTGATTGGCTCTTAAATGAAGACAATGAATGGGTAGATATTACATCTATAGAATTGATAGCGGTACCTGAGAGATTTACAACATATTCCTTTAACGTAGAAGAAGCTGATGTTTATTTTGCAAATGGTATAATAGTACACAATGTTGAGGATCTTGAAGAGGATCGCGAAAAACAATTTATGCAATAAATGAGTATTATAAATAAAATTATTAGTAATAAGAACACCCTCACTTTTGTGTTGGGTGCTCTTTTTGTTTTAATGTTTTTAAAACAATGTGACAGTATATCTTCTTTGAAACAAGACGTTAAATTAGCACAAGAAGATGCTGGTAGACAGCTTAATAATTTTAAAGCGGCTCAAGATTCTGTTACTATATTAAGAAATGATAATGGTGATCAGCTTGCTCAGATTAGATCTTATGAATTTGATTTATCAAATATGGAATCTAGCCAAACTAAGTTGACTAAAAAATATAAGAAAGTGCTAGCACTTAATGATGACTTAAAAGAAGTTAACTCATTAATTTCGGCTAACCTAGAAATTACAGATAGTTTAGATGTAACTACTACAACTGAGACCATTGACACAACAACTACTAAAGTTACGTTTGCATCATCAGAAGATTTTGGTAATGGTAACTCTAGAAAACTAACAGGGTTTTCTACCTTTAAATATGAATTTGAAAAATTTAAAGTATTGGAAACTAAGTTTGAATTGACACAAACTTTAAGTTTAATGGCTGCAATTGAGAACGTAAATGGAGCCGATAGATTAAAGTTATCGACAAGCTATCCTGGATTAGAGATTAAAGATATTGAAAATATAAACTTAGTTAATAGCAGATTAAATAGAAAAGACCAAAAGAAATCTAGATGGCTAGTTGGTTTTGGTGTTGGATATGGAATTAATTTAAACAATAACCAAGTGATTAGTACTGGACCATCTATTGGTGTAGGACTTTATTGGTCACCTAAATTTTTACAATTTTAAAACATGGCTCAATCAAGCAGATATTTTTACTTAGATTCTGATATTTTATTAGAATTTATTTATCATGACCAAGGAAATCCTTCTAAATATCAAATAGAAGTTGACGATAATGGTAGTGAGGTAAAATTCTTAGACACAGTAAAAGGAATTACTTCAGAAAAAAGACACTTAATTAATGAATTAGGTAGTGCTGTTGTAAACTTTGATGTAACAGAAACTTCAGGATATTTATCAGTTGAAAACTTTGCATCAAGAACTTTACTTTTACAAAACGGAAAAACTTATAAATTTAATTTAAGTTTATTAACAGATCCTAGTTTATTTCAAATCAGTGGAGCTTTAGGGATATACTCTTATTCTGATGTAACTAAGATTGCTCAATTTACACCTAATCAAAATGGGATAATTGAATATTCTTACGAAGGTTTAATTGGAGGTAAAATAATAGTAGACACAAGAGCAAATCCATTATTTGCAAATCCAGATGAAAATACAGGAAACGATATTAATCAAACTATTGGAAGATATCACGCTATAAAATCTGGTAATACTGGTACTAAATATGCACTACTAGGCTATGATTCGACAGGAGATTATGAAATGTTTAATTACGTTAATAATAACGTTGAGTGGGCCGGTGGAAATGAAACTGATCTTTTAAACAACCAAACTAATGCAACTGCAAATATTAATTATATCAAATACGATAGTATTAGGTTACATCTTAGAAGTGGGTATAGTTTTGCTGCCAGAGGATATGAAGGGTTTTTATTCGAAATAGCAACTAAAAGAAATTCAGGTGTCAGGAACAATTTAACACAATTAGTATACTTAAATACTAGTAACTATGAATACGCTAATCCTAAACCTTTTATTTTAGGTGAGACATTATATAGTAAATTTATTGATATTAAAATTCCTACTCTTGTAGAACAGAATGAAGAGTTTAATGATTTATTTTATGGAGATGGAAGTGTAGGTTCTAGTGATTTAGATCCAACTTCTAATTATGAAATGACATTTAAATTAATAGATACATTACAAACTATTAATGGATTTGATTATTTCCTTACAGGTGAAGAGAATAGTTTTACTATTTCTAGAGAAGATGAATTTCAAGATTTTACTGTGGTAGTAGAAGATGCTACTGATGGTGATTACTTTAAGATATACGGAGAAAAAGATAATTCTATAGGAGCCTTTGAAGCGTACATACTAAATCAAATAACTAAGACTTCAGATGATATAGTTGTAATGTTTGATGTTGATGTTTTCGAAACTATAGGAAGTGTTGATATTAAAACATTCCAAACATCGTATACACAATATGAAGATTTCAATACACCTATTGTTTTTAGACCAGTGATTATTAATAGTAATACTGCTTCTAGTTTTTCAGTAGATGTAACTATGAGAATTTGGAATCAAACTGATAATACACAAATAGTAAAAAGAGCTAGTTTAACTTTAACACAGGCTGCAAAGTATGGTAAAAGATTAAACAAGTTAAAAATTAATTCCCCAAATCAGTTAACTGAAGTTTATAATGTTTTACCTGAATTATCTTCTAATAAAATTATAGAAGGAATATTCACAGACAACTTGCCCAAAAGTATAAAATATGTTCCTACATTTATAGAAAGACACAATGTTATTGCATCAAAATCAAAAATAGTGTTTGATTCTTCTAATGAAAATATAATGACACAGAGTATTACTGAGGTAGATACTTCTGAGTTTGTGAATGAAACTAAACTAAATATTGATATACCTCCATTTACTTCATATTATAAATTTGTGATTGCTAAAAGAAAAGGTGATGATGTAGAATTTATTTCTTTTACAAATGCAGAAAATGTAATATTAACATTCGGTGATGGAAAACAAAAATTAAAATTTAATCATATATCAAACAAGGATATTGATATGGGTGAAGGTGAAGTTTTGTTTAAAATAAGTGAAGCTAATGCTAATACTATTAGAGGTATGAAAAACAATAAGTTTTATATTAGTGTTAATAATGGCATTGACGAGAATATGATCATGTCTGGTAAATTTAAGAAATAATAAAAAACAATGATCTTAAATAGTAGAAATAATTCATTCGACTTTAGGTTTCCTAGAGGATTTGTACCCAAAGAAGTTGCTGATAAATATAAAAAATATATTAATAATGTGCCAGGTGGTTTATTATCTGAACCTGTAGATTTTATAAATTATAGCATTCAAGGTATTAATATACCTGGTGTTTCTTTTAATCCGTTAACACAAGAAGATAATGACGGTTCTATAAGATATCACAGGGGTGCTATTCCAATACAAAACACAATTAATAGAGAATTTACAGTTAGTATGCAATTACTAGATGGGTTTATTAATTATTGGATTATGATGGATACACTTTTATGGTATTACGCTAGATCTACTAAGCAATCTCATATAGAATCTCCATTAACTTTAAGAATATTAGATGCAGAAGGAGCATCAGTAGCATATATGGAATTCACAGATTGTATCATGAACTCTATTAATGAATTAAATTTAAATTTTGCAGAAAACGTTGCATCTTTTCAAACATTTGAAGTTACGTTCTTTTATAATAGATTAAACCTTAGATTAGAATTAGAATAAAATAAGATATATAATACATGAAAACATTTAATACATATTTAATTGAAAACGCTGTTAACGAACAGGATTTGGAACTTATTAATGAAGGTCTTCAAGAAACTTGGACTCCGGAGTTAGAAGAGAAAATAGATGCAGCATTAGAATCTTTTGCTTCAGAATATCAAAATGAAGATGGTTCTTATGATATTGAGAGACTTAATGAAGAGATGACTAATGAAGGTTTCTTTGGATCAATTATTGGTGGACTTACCGGTTTTGCTTTAGGGAAATCTATTGGTAAAATGCTAGCAAAAGTTCTTGGTATTCAAAAAGGTGTGTTTTACGATTTATTAACTTCTAGACTTGTAGGTGCCGCATTAGGTGCAGCTCTAGGTAAAAAACTGTAAATGAATTACTTAGCAGTAGATTTTTCTTTAAATTCTCCAGGTTTAGCCATATATAATGATAAAAAAAAGAGTTATCATTTTATTAGTTACATAAAACCAAAAACAGGAACTAAAGCAGAACAAAGACTTCAAGAAGAGATTTCTTTATTAGAAGATGTTACTTTAGTTAATCAACCTGATTTTACAAACAATGAATCTTTCTCAAGTGCCGAACTCTTAAAGGTAAAGAGATATGATAAAATGGCTGATGATTTAATCAACCTAATATTACAAAATTCTTTTGAAGGTGATGGTTTCACTATAGCATTTGAAGGTACTTCTTATGGTTCTAAGATGGGAACTAATAATATGATTGACATGGCAGCAGGAGCCGCAATCTTAAAGCTTAAACTTTTAAAGACCTTAAATCCAGAAGATTTACTTACTGTTGCTCCTACCACAATTAAGAAGTTTGCAGGTAAAGGTAATATGAATAAACTACAATTATTTGAAGCTTACCAAAAAAATGTGAACGAAGACCAAATCTTGGCTAAAAGCCCTTTGTGGAAAATAGTTAAAGACCTAGAAATTGGGAAGAAGATCCCGAAGCCTTTGGATGACTTAGTTGACGCTTATTTTCTCGCAGCATACGTTTCAAACCTCCAAGCCTAATCTAACTTCTGGCTTAACTAACATTTGTTATATGCACTTGCCGAAAAACTGTTTCATTTTATTTTAAAAAAAATTAAAATTAATCCCAGGTGAAACAAATTAAAGGTTAGATATATAATAAGTATAATAACAAAAGTATTAATTACATGTTAGTTACAACAGATTACCTTCGTTTATTAAGCATCCTACAAAAAATGGTGATAGCGAACCAGCTTACTGAAAAGCAAGCGTCAGAGTTACTTCACAAATCAGGACTGATTAAGTTAAAGGAGAATAAATGGAAGGAACCTTCTGGAGCAATCTTAACAATTAATTGAAACTATTTATTATTATACAATATAAGGAAACGAAAGAACATTAAAGTAATTTCAAGGTAAACAATTAACAATTTTAACAAACTAAACAATTTAAAGGTATGAGTGATTCATTTGACATTTTTAACTTGGGCGTGGAAGACGTAGAAACGCACCAAGTACAAGCAAGTAGTTCTACTAACGAGATCTACAAACCAACAGCAGACGATGGTAAAGACGGAACTTACAAAGCATTAATACGTTTTGTGCCAAATCCAGAAAACCCTCGTAATTCCCTAATCCAAAAATATGTACACTGGTTAACAAACTCTAGTGGCGATGGTAAATTAGTTGATTCTCCAGCAACAATCGGAGAAAAATGCCCTATCGCAGATGTATTTTGGAAGTTGCGTAAATCAGATTCAGCTGTAGATAGAAAATCTTCAGATAAACTAAAAAGACGCCAACAATACTATTCTTTAGTAAAGATCGTAAAAGATCCACAAAATCCAGAACTAGAAGGTACTTACAAAGTATTTAAATTTGGATATAAAATTAAAGAAAAGATAGACGCAGAATTAAAACCAAACTTTGGTGAGCCAACACAAGTATTCGATTTATTCGAAGGTAAAAACTTTGAGTTAGTTATCACTAGACAAGGTGAATATAATAACTACGATACATCTAAATTTTCTTCTAGTAAGTCAGCTATTATTATGGGCGATGCCCCGGCAGAACGTAGTAAAGAAACTATGACTACTATCAAAGAAGAGTTAGAAGCAGCTCCTTCATTAAAAGGATATGATTATCAAGCATGGGACGAAGATACAAGATCATTTGTAAATGATGTATTAAGAATGTATCTTAATCCGGGTGATTCAATTGCATCGATGACATCAAGTGCTCCAAAGGCAGCAACTAAAACTGCAACAGCAGTAAAAGAAAAACCAGCGGCAGCACCAGTGACTTCAACGTCGGAATCAACTTCAAGTGTATCAACAGATGATGATCTAGATTCTTTCTTGAATGACCTCGACATCTAATAACAATATAGAACTTACTGAAGAGTTAAAGGATAAAATAAGATATGCACTTAAGCAAGTAGTATCTCAAATACATTCTACTCCTAATAAGAAGCTACTAAAGGACATGCATGGGCGAATAACCTGTGCATGTCCCTATTGTGGCGATTCTCACTCGGACGATACCAAGAAAAGAGGTAATATATTTTGGGATACACTACAGTATCATTGTTATAATTGTAGTTATCATACTAATCTATATTCTTTTTTAAAGGATCATGATGTTAAGATGGACACATCTAATGACTCTTTTATGGTTATCGATTACATCAAACAAAATAAAATACAGGTAAACCCAGAGTCTGTATTGAAACACCAGGCGCTAGAAAAGATACATAATCTAGCAATTGATGTTGAAGAATTCAAGAAACATTTTAAAGCTAAAGTAATAGAACCAGGTGATTGGATTTGGTTTCAATTAAAAGATAGGTTATTACATAATCGATCTGAAGAATTTCTATATTCAGATAAAGAGTTTCGTTTGTGGATTCTTAATTATAGTACAGATGGCAAAATTATAGGTGCACAGACACGTAGAATGAAAGGGTATGGACAGAGATATTTAACTTATGATTTGCCAAAATTATATGAAGAAATGGGTAAGCCATTAGAAATGAGCAATGAGGAACTAAACACACTTACAAAGATATCAACACTTTTTGGAATTATGCAATTAAATTTCCAAAGACCAATAACAATGTTCGAAGGTCCTTTAGATGCTAAATTCATGAATAACTCGTTGGCCTTAGCAACTGCAGGTAGATCAACTGATGATTTTGATGAGATACCAACTGTTAGGTATATGTTTGATAATGACGCAACGGGTAAAAAGAAAATGGCAGAAAAGTTAAAGAAAGGACGTCCCGTTTTTATGTGGACTAAATTTCTTAGCGAAAATAAACTAGATACATATAATATTAAGGATCTAAATGATTTAATATTGAAGTGTTTTGAGCTTAAAATCGATGCTCACAAAAAGATCGATAATTATTTCACTTCTAATCAATTAGATTTATGGTATGTATAGAAACGATTAACAACATGGTTGAGGATAACTTTGATGAGTTCCAAAAAGACAGTGATAGATTTAAGGGTATGAAACTTTTGATAGATTTCAAGCCATTAGATCTTAGCGTCAATTCTCCAGAAATGGAAATGCCAAAACCTAAATTTAAGAAGAGGCAAATAACATCAAAATTTATTAAACCAAATCCTAACAAGAAATCATTATTTTAATATGACTAAAGAAAACATACTAGCATTAGACGGAAAATTAAGTAGACAAAGAACTGAGTGGACAAACAATATAAAAAAGTTGGCACAGAGTTTGAGAAACTTAAATTTAATGGAAGAAACAATTGCTGAAGTTTTATCTTCGCGTCAATCTCTAGTAGAACAAATGTCGTATTTAAATATGAAAGTAAAAGAACAAAAAGCAAAAGTAGCTATTAGATATAGAGAAGCCTATATTAGATACTATGAATATGATTATAAACTCGGAGAAAAACAAAAAGAAAGATTTATAGAGACAGACTTAGCAGACGAAAACATGATATTGTCTCATCTAGAAAATCAAGTTGAGTTTTTTAAAGATTCGGTAAAAACCCTAGATAATATGGGATTTGCCATTCGTAATAGACTAGCATTAAAAGATCTATAACGAAAAATAAAAATGCTCTAACAATGTGGAGCTTAGTTTAACTGAAAATAAACAGTTGCTACGTATTGATGAAGCAACTGAATTAGAACTGGAACAACTCAATATTTCTTTAAATAGAAGAATTGATTCATGGCGATTTAATCCTTTGGTTAAAAAGGGTTTATGGGATGGATATGTTTCATATATAAAAGATGATAAATGGATTCCTTCAGGATTATGGAGAGAAGTCATGCAGATATGTAAAGAATATAAATTTGAGTTTAAACTCAATGGTATTACTGACATGTTTGATACCAATATTAATCAAGAAAAATTTACAAAATGGGCTTTAGACTTTTTCGAAAAGTCAGAGATAACTCCAAGAGATTATCAAATAGAGGCAGCATTTAATATACTAAAATTTAGAAGATGCTTAAGTGAGCTTGCAACTTCTGCGGGTAAAACACTGATATCATTCTTAACAGTATCATATTTACTAGAACAACAAAAAGCAAAAAAGATTTTATTTATTGTACCCAATGTATCATTAGTTGTACAAGCGAGTGAAGATTTTCTAGACTATAATTATAGAAATGCAATAGATATTAAGGTACAGCAAATATACAGTGGTCAAAAATTAAGGCCAGGTAGGAATGTTATTATTGGAACATATCAATCACTTGTTAAAAAAGATAAAGCATATTTTGCAGAATTTGATGCAGTAATTGTTGATGAAACACACAAAGCAAAATCAGCCTCTATTAAAACTATTTTACAAAAGTGTATTAATGCAGATTATAAATATGGTTTATCTGGAACTATTCCAAAAGAAGGCACATTAGATAGATTAACTTTAATGGCATATACTGGTCCATTAATTACAGAAATAAGTGCACATTATTTACAAAACGAAGGGCATATAGCAGGTTGTAAAGTAAAGGTAATTAAAATGGACTATGCACCTCAATCTACAAAAGACGCATTTAGAGAAATGTCCCAGAATAGATATGAAAGTAAAGACGTTTTTAAATTTGAGCAAAACTATGTGATCAATTCACCTGGAAGACTTAATTTTATAACAAGTATTATCTCCAGGGTTAAGGGTAATAGTTTAGTTCTTTTTCATAGAATTGAACATGGTAAAAAAATATATGAAAAACTCAGACAAGAGAGTGATAAATCTGTTTATTATGTTGATGGTGGAATTGATAAAGATATTAGGGAAGAACACAAAAAGAAAATGGAAGCTGGAAACCAAGTCGTCATTGTCGCTTCATATGGTACATTCTCAACTGGTATATCCATCAAGAAAATCCACAACATATTCTTCACAGAATCATTTAAATCGGAAGTAATTATTAGACAATCTATCGGTAGAGGTTTAAGGCAACATAGCTCTAAAGACTCGGTCAATATTATAGATTTTGTAGATGATTTAAGTTCTCCTGATTGGGACAACTATCTAATAAGACACTCCAAAGAAAGACAAAGGATCTACAAGGAACAGAAGTTTAAGTATGATATAAAAAATGTAGATTTTGAAGGAGATATATAATAAAATAATAACATACAAAAAAATAACAACACTATGTATAAATTAAAATCTTTTGATCAGTTTTCTACTGAATCACAAATCAATAGATCTAGACAAGTAGAAGAAGAAAACTCTACTAAAAGAAGTACTGAAGCAGAAACATATAAAAATTTACTTGGTGAATTTAAAGTTACTTCTATCAAAGAATTAACTGAAGAGCAAAGAATCGAATTTTTTACTAAGTTAAGAGGCGCTGAGATTAACGAAGCAACTGTTTTAATTGAAGAAGGAACTAGAGGACAAATTGGTAAAATCGATAAAAAAGGAAATATCACTTCTGTATATATGCATTATGATTCATATCCTGAAAACATATTACCTATTATAACTTCAACTTTTAAAGATGGTAAAAATGTAGATTTTATTCTTAAGAATGGAGACAGTTCGGGTTTAGATAAAGATGTTAAGAAGATTAATTTCTACGGGAACTTTACAGCGTCTAAGGGTAAAGTTGCTAATATATCTAAATATCTAAGGGATGTTGCTGATGGCGGCGGCGCTGAATTCGTATACTTATGGGATGAAGCCAACAAAGAATGGTTAATGGCAGACATTTACGGTAAAGGATATGATGATGTTTACCCAGCGTTTGAATCTTTAACTACTTCAGTAAATGAAGCTATTTCAGTTCAATATAAAAGAGACGCAAAAAAAGTTTTAACAGTTTATAAAAATTTATTTACTAAGAAACTAACAGATTTTGGTGCAATGGACAAAGTAGGTACATTAGGTTGTATTAAGTATCTTTTTGAAGAAGCGATGACAGATGCTAATTTCCACAGAGAGAAAGTTATATCTAAGAATATTAAAGGTAGAATAGGTTCATTTGAATTAAAAGTAGCAGGTTTAGGTAATCACTTTTTAACAATAGGTGCTACTACTACAAAAAGAATTTTAGATAAACATTATAGTGACCTTGCAAATGCAGCTGGTTGGTCAGGAATCGGAATTGTTGAAGGTACTGCTCTTTATTTAGAGAGTATTAAAGAAGAAGCTTCAGGTCAAGCTCTATTAAATGCGTTTAACATGTTTGAGTCATTTGCGTATGACGAAGGAGATGCTATCAATGAGAAATCATATGATAAAAAGTCTTTAATGAAAGCTATGAAAGCAGATGATGGCATGATTCAATTAGGAAATGGACAAGAGTATGTTATTTATGCATATGGTAATGGCAACGATAACAATGATGATATGTGGGGAGATAAAACAATCTTTGGATTAGATCAAGACGGAGAAGAACATGAGATTAAATATTCTGACATTGTAAGTTATAATGAAGCTACTGTAGTAATGGATGCAATGGATCCTAAATCAAAGATACTTAAAAAACTTTTAAAGAAACATAACGTTAAAATGAAAGTTTTAGATCCTAGTGGACCAAGTGGTTGGCCAGAGGTTGAAATGACAGGTTCAAGAGAAGATCTGCAAGCAGTTTTAGCATCTGAAGATGGTTGGGACGACGCTGGTCTAGAAGAATATATTGAAGAATCAGTAGTTACTGAATCACACCCAAAATGTTCAAATAAAAAAGGACATGCATACAAAGAAATTGACAAAGACGGAACTGTAGAATGTGAATATTGTGGTTTAAGAAATTCATTAAGCGAATCAGAGGTTACTGAAGCTAAATTTGTTAAAGAGTTTGACGAGGCTGTTTTAAAAGCAACTACACAAGAAGAGGTTCTTGAAATTTATCCAAACGCAGAATTCTTTATTGGCAAATCAGATCATTTCTTTGGAGAGTTTGATGAAAATTTATTCTTTAAAGCATATTATACCAAAGGACAAAAAGAATTTGAAATCAAGTCAATTTATTCTGAAAAAAACAGTAACTATGTTCACTTATATAATGAATCAGTAGTTACTGAAGCTAAAGGCTTTAAAAACACAACAGATTTCGAAAAATTCTTAATAGAAATTGATGGAATGGGAGAAGCTCAAATTAAAAAGATAATGGGTAAAGATTATATCGATACTCCTGGTTATTATCAAGATGAAAAAGATGATTATGATGATGTGGAAGATTTTATGAGATCTAATATGGGCACTTCAGAATTTGAAAAACTTGAATCATGGTGGGAAAGCAACGTTGCAGAATCAGTAGTTACTGAAGCTGAAGTTAATTCAGATGAAGAATTTGAAGAATATGCGGTAACTGTTTTACAAAAAGCATTTGGAGAAGATTTTGACGAAGCTAAATCTAAAAAAGTTATAGACGGTATTTTATCTAAAGCAGATGGAGATTATGGTACTGCAGTTGGTATGCTAACTAGCTCGTTAGGACAATAATAAAATAAGATAAATACCTTATGAAGATCTTTACTAATTTCAATGAATTTATAACTGAGAGTGTACGTACTAGTACAACTGAGTCCCTTATTTTAGAAGGTGGAGCAGCGGGCCATATGTCACATCCATTTGATGAAAAAGATTTAACATTCGGTGACTTTAAAAAAATTGTTGAAGCTGGTCTTCAAGGAGAATTAAACTTTGAAGAGGTTGCAACAGAAAAAACAGACGGCCAAAATTTATTTGCCACCGTAAGAAACGGAGTTACTCTATTTTCTAGAAATAAAGGCCAATTAATTAGCCCAGTCGATTTAGCCGGTATTATAAAAATGTTTGAACAGCATGAAGTTCCCTTAGTAAGAGAAACATACGTGTTTGCTGCTAAAGACCTAAATGAAGCTCTTCCAAAGATGAAGGATCAGTCTATATTTAATGAAGGTAAGAACTTTATTAATATGGAATTAATTTACTCTAAGAATCCTAATGTTATTTATTATGAAAGAGATGTTTTACAATTCCATGATATTAAGGAAACTGATGGAAATGGAAATATTATTGGAGAGCAAAAAATAGCAGGAGAGCTGGTTTCCGCATTAAAAGAAGTTGATGCTGATGTTCAAAAAACATTTACAATAATTCCCCCTCAAATATTAAAATTAGGAAAAGATATTGATTTCGAAAAAAATCAATCTAAATTCATCAAAAAGATTGAAGCACTAAGAGATCGTTATGGTTTATTAGATACTGATTCAGTTTCAAGATATCACGAAATGTGGTGGAGAGAAACTATAGATAGAAACTTTCCAGATACAGAACAAGATTATAAAGAAGGTTTATTATTAAGATGGGCTTATGGTGATAAGAAGACTTTAAACATGAGATCTTTAGACAAATCGTTAGGTAAAGATAAAGCATCTCTTATTAAGAAATTTGACAAAGAAGATGTTAAAAAGAAATATAAAGAAAACATTAGACCGTTTGAAGATTTATTCTTAGAACTAGGATCTATAATTCTTAAAAATGCTTCTAATTTTGTAGCAGCAAATCCAGACAAGGAAATGCAAAGATTACATAATCAAATAAGAACAGAAGCTGAAGCTATTAAAAAAACCGGAGGTGAAGCTCAAATTGCAAGAGTAGAAGCTGAACTTGCCAGATTAGATAGAATTGGAGGAATAGAATCTATTATACCAACTGAAGGAATAGTTTTTGTGTACAAAGGAAAAACAATGAAATTAACAGGTACGTTTGCAGCCATTAATCAATTAATGGGTATCATAAAATACGGAAGATAATGGCATTACAAAATTTAAGAACATATTTTCAATCAACTAACATTAATGACTTTAATTCAATGTTGAAATTAACATGTGTTGTATCGGAAAAAATACAAGCATCTTCGTTTCATGTTAAAAGTACTAGTACCGGTTATGAATATTTTAAAAGCGGTTCTAAACATAAAATGGATAAAGTAGATAGAACTATGGTAAGATACTATGAAAATGGTATTAATTACTTTAAGGCTATTCCTAAAGATGTAAAAGAAGATATGCCACATGATTGGAAATTCGGATTTGACTACATGATAGACAACAAAACAGTAGATATCGAATACGAAAGTCTTCCTAAAAACCATCTAATACTAACACACATACAAATATTAAATCCTAAAAACCCTACACAAATTAAAAAAGTTATTAGAGATCCACAGATCTTAAATAAGTGGGCAGAATTATTAGGGGTACAAAAACCACCTGTTATATTTCAAGGAGTTTTACAATCAAATCAAAAAGATGACTTAATTAGATTACTAGAACTTTCTGATTCTGATTTTAAAATCAAATTCAAAGATCAATCTTTTACAAGAGCCATATTTAATATATTCAACATAGGTCTTAATAATCCAACTTTAAATTCTAATTTAGATAATGACATAGACGGTTTAATAGTAAACTTCTATGAAGGTAAAAATCCAAAAAGTTTTAAACTTGAAAGATTTGACAGAAAGGATATTCAAAAAAGAGAGCCATCTGACATGTATCAGATCGCTATATTAGATTTAGTAGAGTATATTACAGAGTTTAATCTTGAAGAAATTTCTTTAGAATCAGAAGATTCAGCAGAAAGGTATATTGAATTAATTTCACACATCTTCAATGCATACATTGAAAAGAATGCTTCTAAATATGTAGGAGCTAGCTTTAATTCTGCAGATTTTTCAGAAAACAAAGGTTTTAAATTAAACCCAGCCTTTATCACAAATGAAAAAACACTATCATTAATACAAAATAAAGTTTTATCAGAATTGTATAAAATAGCTTTAGGTAGTTTTAGAAAAAAGAGAAACAAAGAAACAGATATTATTAATAAAGATTTAATGTCACAGATCAATGAAATAGTTGATAGTATAGATGCAATAGTAATGGCAAAAACAAATGAAAATGATGTTCTTAATTTTAAATCATATTTGTTAAATCAAAAATTACAATATAATGAATCTCCTGTTTTAGAAGCGTTAAAGGTAGATTATCCAGAACACGGTAAGAAATTAGTAAATATGTTTGTTGGTAGATTCCAGCCCTTTACATTGGGTCATGCTAAAGTAGTTGAAACTATTCATAAGCAAAATGGCCACCCGGTTGTAATCTTATTAGTAAAAGCCAAGAACAAGAAAAAAGAAGATGCATTTAAGAGACCTTATGATGAGGAAACTCAAGTTGAAATGATCAATAGATTAAAATCTAAATATCCAATTGAAGAAGTTTTCGTAATTCCAACAGGTGGTATTGACACTATGTTTAATGCAATGAGGCCAAAATATGAACCAGTATTATGGGGAACCGGAAGCGATAGAATGAAAACTTATGGATTCCAAGTAGATAAACCAGAATATAGAGAAGATCTTGGTGTTAGAACTGATTTTGGACTTTATGAAATACCAAGAACTGGTAAGAATATATCAGCAACACAAGTAAGAAACGCAATGTTAGATGGCGATGAGAAGCTATTTAAGAAGCTAACGCCTAAGCCAGTACATGATATGTATAATGAATTAAAATCTAAACTGGAAGATTCTATGGGGGTTTTAGAAGAGGCTGAAATAGCAACATTAACATTCGATCAATTTATCAAGAATATATAATAAAAAACAATAATATTATCACATGGATATTAACGAAGAACCATTAGAAGAAAGAAACATCACAGTTAAGAGAAAATATACTGAAAACCATCCTGCAAAAACTGTTGGTAAAGCAGCTAAAATTAGAAATAAAGTATTAGAAGCTATTAAAGATGGTAAAATTTCCCAAGAAGAATTTAAAAGTATTGTTAAGGAAATGACAACTGATTCTACAAGATGGTTAAGAAGAAACACACCATATTTTAATGTAAGCGAAGATGGTATCTCTCTTTCTAAAACAGGTATGAGAATCTTAAAATCAATTACTCCATCAACAGAAGTTACACTTAATGAAAAGGCAACTCCTTTTAAAATTGCAAATGCAATGGCAGAAGAAATGTTTGGAGAATTTGGAGTAGCAACTTTAGATTACGATGATTTAACTAGAGTGATAGATATTAAAAAAGCAGATAAATTATCTAAAAAGTATGGAGAAAATAGTTTTATGTCATTAACTGAAATAGACATGGAAGAGCTTTTGAATAAAAATCCAAAATTAGTAAAAGAAAATACATCAAATATAAAAATGGAAACACCAAAAAACAAAACAATATTTATTTATGAAAGCTTTAGTGAATTCGTAAATTCATTATCTAACGAATTAGTTACTGAAGCATTTGGTTCACAAAGACTTGCTGAGCTATTTAGAGGAAAATCTGGTAAATTAGACAAACACTTAGCAAGCGCATTTTATGGTTCTACTAAAGTAGCATTAGATAAAGTACAAGATGAAGATCTTATTACTACTGATCCACAAACCGCGTATAAAGCAAAACAATCAAATTCTATTATTTTCTATATTTCAGACAATGAAAAAGAAAATCCACATGCACCTTATGATGCATATCAAGGCAATAAAGTTATTCCAGGTGGAGGTTATTTATTAGCTGTTACTTCTGGTGGTAATAAATTCTATGATCAAGTTTGGTCTTCATCTAGTAGATATGGCCGCTCAAAAAACAGGGATAGAAATCTTAAACAAGTAGATAATAACCCAACAGATTCAATAGGTATTGGTAAAAAATACAAAGGATGGGATGCAACTGGACTTTATAACGTAAAGAGAATTGCAGAAGTTGCGGATAGAGCTATTGTCATTAATGTTGATTTATTACAACAAAAGTATTCAACTGTAAACAAAAGAAATGATAGACACGCTGCAAAATCAGGAGCTACAGCATTTAAATCACATGATGATTTTAAATCTGAAAACAAGAAAAGATACGAAACTATTTTAGCGAACAACGCAGCTAAATTACCACTAGATAAAATGGTCTCGGATGCAATTGACGAATTAACTGCACAAATTCAAAATGGATTAAAAAAAGGTGAGAAAACCAAATATGGTGAAATCATGATCGGAACAAACAAAAGAGGATCTGTTGTTAAATTAAGAGATGCTTCTAATCACATGTCAAATATATTAGATGACTATTCTAGATATTGTGATTATGTTAGACAAGGTGAAGAATCTAAAGAAAGATATGGTTCAGCTGAGAGTTGGTACGAAAGAGAAACTAAAAACTACGCTAAGAATATCAAAGATAGAATTAATAAAATCAAAACCTTCGATTACGCTTGGTAATCAAAAAAACATTTATAAAAATGAAACGCATACCAACATTTGAGTCATTTGTAAATGAGTATTCTACAATCGTAGAAACTACGAAAATGCTCAAGGCCTTAAAGAAGGTAGTAAAGAAAGCAGATTCTTTTGAAGAAATCGGTGAAGAACTAGAAGATCTTGACTATAAAAAAGAATATCAATGGGAATTAGTTAAAGACGGTTCATATCCAGTATATGTGATTACGTATTTATCAGGTACTCGCCATGGTATAGCAGATCCAAAATTCTGGGAAAATAGTGCAGACATTGAAGAGACTATTGGTGATGTGGCTATTGGCTGGATCCTGACTAAATAACTCTAACTAAAAATAAAAACATTTATAAAAATGAAACATATTAAATTACTTGAATCTTTTTTAAATGAATCAATTTCTTTTAATAAAAAAGGAATTAAAGTTAAACTAGAAGACAAACTTAGACTTGCCAAAATAGCAGTAGAAAAATGGGGAGATTCATATAGCGGAGTTTTAAACGACGTTGAATCTATTTTAAAATCAGGCAAATTACCAAGTTATAAAGAACCATTAATGGTACAAGGTGATACTGCAAAAGATTCTTACGATATATTTCAAGGAAGAAATGCTGTAAAACTTGCAGAAGCTATTTCTAAAGTAATTAAGAAATATAAGAAATATGAAATTGAACAATCTTCAGTTCCTGCAGCAGGTGGATGGTCAGGTACAATGAGATCTACTGTTGGCGGCAAAATTGAAGGAAGAGCAAACTTTAATCCAGGAGGTAGAAGAACATTTTTAATCGCAGTTACATGTGGCGGTGGAATTGACTCAAAGGTTAAAGATAAAATGTTTCAAGAAATTTACGAATTAATGTTTGTATTAGATGAATATAATTCATCAGACGGCGGAATTATGTTTGATCATTCATCAGGTACTAATTATAGTACAATTGGATTAGCAAACTCAAGCTATTCTTTTAATAATGGAACAGCTAACAGTTTAATAGATATAATGAACAATCACTAAAATGAAGCACGTAAAGTTATTTAAACAATATATTAATGAGAAAATAGAATATTCATATTCTACGGTTAATGGTAAAAAGATAGAATCTTCATGGTCAGGTAGTGCAGATTCCCTTAAAGATTTTATCAAACTAATAAAAGGGATACCTGAAACTTTACAATCTATTAAAGTTCAAACTGGAACTAGTTCTTTTAATCCAGAATCAACAGAAATCAATGGACCATTTAATTCTTCTAAAATAAATAAAATAATTAAATTAGTCAAAGACGCAGATAAATCATTTGGTAAACAAGATGAAAAAATACACACGTATTTGTTATCGTCTTATTATGGGGCAGGTGGTAAAAACCACAACTCTGATCCTGCATATATTTCATATAGAACTGAACGTAGCGATAATTTTGGAAAAGCAATGTCATCAGGAAAGCACGGATCATTAGATTGATTTTAAAGATATATAATAAAAACAAAACAATTAAAATGGCAAAAATGAAACACGTAAAATTATTTGAAGCATTTGTAGCTTCACAGAAATTAAACGAGGCATTTAGCTCACAAATACTTAGAGATTTATTCAACGGAGGTGGTGTACACAGTACATTGCCTAAAGCAGTATATGGTAAAACTAAAATAGCACTAGATAAAATACAAGATGATGATTTAATTGTAACAACACCAAAGGACGCGTATGACGCTAAAGGTAAAAACACAATTACTTTCTACATTTCTGATAACGAAAAGGTTAACCCATACGCAGATCCCGAGTCATCGAAAAGCGATCAAATTATCCCAGGAAATGAATACGTGCTGTGTGTTGCTGATGAAAATAATAAATTCTTTATCGATAGAAGTTTATCTTACAAAGATCTTCCTAAACACCAAAGAATGTCAGGAAAATATCTTAGTCCTAGGAGTTTAGCAACAGATAAGAAAAGAGGCGAAGAAACTATAGGTATTAATAAGACAAATAAAGGATATCAAGGAACTGGTCTTATTAGTGTAAAAAGAATCGTAGATGTTGCAGATAGAGCTGTTATCATTGATGTTGATTCATTACAGCAAAGATATTCGACAATAGACAAGATAGAACAGAGAGATTCTGAAAAAGTTGGAGCCATTGCATATAAAAACGATAGAGACTTTAAATCTGAGAACTTAAAAAGATATGAAGACATTTTACAGGCCGGTGCTACTAAACTTCCTTTAGGTAAAATGGTTAAGGATGCTATTGATGATTTAACTGAGCAAATTAAAGATGGTATAAAAGAATTTGGAAAGGTAGGAAAGGATGATAATGTTACTATAGGTAGTGCATCAAACGGCAAAGAAGTGACAATTTCACATGCATCTAGTCATATGTCAAGAATTCTTAGTATTTTCAGAAAGTACCAATATAGTATTGACGGTCAAAAAAAATCAAAAGATAAATATGGAGATGCACCAACATGGTATGATGAGGATATCTTGAAACATGCACACGAACTTAAGATTGAAATACAAAGGATAGAAGATTTCGATTATGCATACCGATATGGGTATTAGTCCTTTCTTGTAATCATAAAAATAAAACAAACAAGATTTTAAAGATATATAATAAAAACAAAACAATTAAAATAAAAAACAATTAAAATGGCAAAAATATTTTACGTAGTAGAAAAAGCAGGTGATTACACTCAGTGTAATTTCTTTAAAACAGAAAAAGAAGCGTTAGCTTATGGTATTTCAGAATTTCCAGATTTCGACATGTTCGATGAACCAAGGGAAGATCTAGAAGATGACGCATGGTTCCATGGAGATAAACTAGAATTTAAAAAAGGAATCTTATTTTCTTTTGAAGAAGGTAGTGCTTATGTAGAGGCATACGACGAAGATGAAGCTAGAGAATATTGTTCTGATGACATTATGAGCGATGGAGCAGCTATCTTCTTTGACGGCTTTACAAAAGGCATGTATGGTTACTTAGGTAACGGTGCAGACGGTAAAGGCAGGAAATGGGACTGGGACGGAGGTCGTTTTAACGAATCTAAAATTACAAAAACAACTTTGAAACATGTAAAATTATTCGAAGCATTTGTAGCTTCACAGAAGCTAAACGAAGGCTGGAACGGCCCAATAATAGACGGGTTTGAAGAACTTCTCAATACAGGTATCGGAGTTGAAAAAGCTTATGACCAAATGAAGAAATCCGGAGTTCTTAAAGGATTAGAAACTGAGTTTAATGGCTATTTACTTAGAATCAAAACCGGTTTCAAAGGCTATGAATATACGTCTATTAATATATGGGATAAAGAAAACGTGAAGAAAGCAGAAGAAACTCATCAAAAGGAGCATGGTTTTCCATTAGATAGAGAGAAAAGCTCCACGATATTAAATAGTTATGAAGATGGAAAAGGGGGATGGTCAATTTATGGAGGCCAGTGGAGCAAACCTAATAAAAATAAAGCTAAAAAATATAAGGTTAGTGATTTTACGCCTTTATCAGATAGTGGAGACGACGGCCTAGGTGGTGATGAAGCAGACTCTAAATGGGAGCCAGTGTTAGACGCATTCGGTGTGTCATATCTAGACGATCTAGTTTGGTTAGGTGAATACTTCCCTGAAATAGTAGAGGAAGAAGGTAGATTGGTTAAATCTTTTTCACTAGACGGTTTTGGTGATGAAGACCCACATGGTGATGCCGACGTTTCGATATATAAGTGGAAGGGTATGTTATTGGGATGGCATGACGATGACTATAGATATTCTGCTACATTATGTAGAGCCAAAGATGTTGTAAAATTAGCTAGTCTTCTAGAAGATGATGAAAGTCTTGACATATACTAATCTATAAAATCAAAAACTAACTATGAAGCACTTAAAATTATTTGAACAATTTCTTAACGAAGCAAGATTAAAAGAAGGCAGAGACGAAGCATTAGCTAACGCTATTCTTGCATACTTTTATGCAGTTGAAGGAACACCAGAAGGTGACGCTGTACAGGCATTACCGGGAAATCCAATTAGATCTAACGGATCAGTACATGAGCAAGATGGTTTATCTGCATGGGGAAAAGACGTTGTAAAAAGTTTATCAGGCGCTAGAAGATGCCCTTCTGACTTTATGATGGGTAACGTTATAACAATAGCAGCCAATAATGGTAACTCATATTACTTTGATGGTTCTGATTTTGTAGAAGGAGATAAAACTATTATTAGTAGAATTGATAAAATAAAAAAGAGAGAATTTATCGATGAGCTTATTAAGTTAAAGATCATTGAAACTCCAAAATATTAATCATGCCTAGTACTTCAGTTGCACAACAAAAATTAATGGGAATGGCTTACGCTTTAAAAAAAGGTGAACTAGATCCTAAAGATGCTAGCGCCGAAGTACAAGAATTAGCAGATTCAATGACGCTTAAACAACTTAAAGATTTTGCAAGTACAAAGCACGATGGACTTCCACAATATGTAGAAGAAAACATTGGAATAGCTAATGTTTCTGGAATGGGACCAATCGTATTACCTGGAAATGGAACTTTAGGTTCAGGTGATGTACCTGCAGGGCAAGGTGATGCAGAAGAAGAATATAAGAAAAAGAAAAAGAGAAAGATGAAATATTTAAAAACATTTGAAGCATTTTCTTTTGACATAGTTAAGAAACGTAAATAATTGTTCGTAACTTATTAAAATAATTAGCCAAACATTTTTTTGTTTGGCTTTTTTTTGGTATATTAGTAGTATACTAATCGAGGTTAATACCTCATAAAACAATTAAAACATGAGTAATCCACACCATGAACACCAGTTATTTCTTAACAAAACGAGACATGGATCAGTAAGAGCATCCAGATATCCTAATGGCTACACGCCAAAGATCGAATATTATCAAGCCCAATTGTCAATTGCAGTTGATAGTCTTGATGTAGAACAAATAAAATATTTCACTACCAAGTTAGAATGGTTTATAAAACGACAAGCCGAAAATAAACTATATTAATACAAGTTCACCAGTGATCTGTAACACAGCAATGAATCTGATCACAGTAATATATGATTAAGTAATCATCAATCATGGGTGTATCTCTATGTTGCACCAGAATTAAACCGAATATATAATTAAACAAATTTAAGTTTGTGTGTATAACTATTAAACGTTTTATATGTCTAAAAAGAAAACAAATATCCTATCTGAAGCTAACGAAATAGTAAACAATCGCTCAGAAGAAAAATCACGTCAATATGGACCATTCGAAGAAGGTATGCGAAGAGCAGCTATGATTTTCAATGGCATGACAGGTAAAGAACTAAACGGCTCAGATATGTATGCTGCACTCGTGGCACTTAAACTAAGTCGACACTCTTATAACTATAAACAAGACAATCTATTAGATGCAGTTGCATATTTAGGTGCACTAGATAACTATGTTGAAAAGCACGGTTATAAAGACAATGAAGATCCAATAAAATAAATTATGACAGAACTAACATTTTTTACAGAAAAGGAAACCGACAAATCGATTAGGGTAGGTATATGTGCACTAGTTGGTAAGATTAGCCCTAAAATCTCATCACATAAAGGCGCATGGGCTCATATGCTATGTAATCAATTACAAAATGCAGGGTATTCTAATGCCGAAGTAATCACATCTAATCAAACCGATTGGAACGACTATGATGCAATTCTCATTGATCACGGTATGGAATTTAAAGGCACGTTTAATATTTTTGGAGGCTCTAACGATGATTTATATCATCAACTCATGAGGTTATTTTCCCCCGTTAAAAAATATTCCCTACACCATGATATGCCAGATATTGGTAATCTGATTCAAACTAGGCTTAAAGCAGGAACTGATTTATTTAAAACACTTGAAACTAGAATTGAAGAAGCAACAGAATTGTGTACGAATATACAAAGAGTAGATCATGTAGATAAAACAGAAAAACTATGTTTTGGCGATAGTCACTCTTTTGGAATGTATCAAGCTGGTTATATGTGTCAGCGACATGATGGACTAACAATGCACGGTGCACTAAAAAGAGGTTTACAAAGTTATGTATATCCTTGGATTAAAAGCTTAACAGTTTATATGGGTAATATTGATGTGAGACATCATTTGATGAGACAATCTAATCCATCTGATTCTGTAAAAACATTACTAAAAAGATATGAAGAAGAACTTATAGGTTTAGGTATTAGTGATATTGAAATAGTAAATGTGTTACCTATTGAAAACGAAAGTAGACCATTACCAAAAACAGGCTATTATAAAGGAACGCCATTTGCTGGAACATGGTCAGAACGCAATGCTCTTGTGAATCAAATCAATTTAGGTATTGATGATATGGCTAAAAGAAATAACTGGAAAGTTTATAAACACCCGGAAGTTTATTTTAATGCAAAAGAAGAATTAACATTCGATGTTATGGAAAAGCCTAAATCTGTTCATATTTCTAGAGAGTATTACAGATGGAATATGGAAACAAATCAACCAAATAAAAATTTAATTAAACAAACACTATCCTTATTTTAATATATGAAAAAATATAAAATTAAAATCACACCATATCACGCAGCAGATGCATCGTACGTTTTAGAATTAGAAACAGAAAATCTTGAGTGGTCCATGGAACAATACCAAAGAAATAGAGATCCTCTTAAATGGGAAATATTAGAAGAAAATGCAGATTAAAACCACAAAATATTATGATGAATTCATCAGATATTATAACTTAGCTTTAAAGCAACAAGAACTTTCTAATTTAGGAATGGTTCCTCATGTTGAAAGCGGCATGAATGACCCATTAATGGAACACATTGAATTATATGATGTTGTAGAAAGAAAATATGCAGGTTTTAGTCAAATCGTAAATGATTGCTTTTATGGATGGACAGATAAACATCCATACTGGGAGCACATGCAAGCAGGTAAAATTTACCCTCAAAGAGAAGAGGTTGCAAAAAATTGGACTAGTCGACAGGATGTTTTTGGATTAGAAGAATGGCTTTATATTTTTATTTTACATAGAGTATGTGGCTCTGCAATTAATTACGCAACTAAACCATCGGGATATCACAATACAATCTTATTTGATTTATATGACTGTGATACTATTGAAGATATGTGTGAAAAGGTAAAATATCATCCAACACCATTTTATACTTCAGTAGGATATCAATTTCCGGCTTTTCCAAAACCACCTAAGCCAAATGTTAACGAAGATTCATTCGTAGGCATGTCTAATTTTACTGAACCAGAATATGTGTATAAAAGAGGCGGAGATTATTTCTTATGTGAATTTGCACCAAGAATGGCCAGAGATATGGCAAACTTCTTAAGAACAGATGGTAAAAAAGATTTAAGAGAATTAGGTGAATGGATGTTTAAGTGGAATGCCGACAATGGCTTAAGAGCTTATAGATTCCAGTATGCTGCAGTTATTGCAGATGTATGTGACTGGTATCCAGAATTTATGAATAGAGAATCGATGTTCTATTATGGCACTAACGCAGTAGAATGTATTGGTTATCTTGCAGATCCTGTAGAAAAGAAGGGTAAGAAGTCTGAAGAGTTTTTAGATGCAGTAATGACAAAGATTTATGAAGATACAGGATCACTTCCATATAATGCAGAAGATGTAGCATGTGACTTTATTAGATGGATAGAAAACTATTTAAAACCAGGACCTGATTATGCACATATAAATATGGACACTTTGTGGAATTCATCCTCTATTAAAGATCATCCATACGGTAGACAAAAGGCTATGTTAGATCTAGGTTTAGTAAAAACATTTAATGATATGACTCAATTTCCATCTGATGACAAAGTTTTACAAAGCGCAGGAGTATCAGTTGAAGAGTATAAAAAAATGAATGAAGATTATGGAAACTGATATTAAAGAAAGAAAAAAAGAAAACAAAAATATGAGTGTACTATTTACATTTGACGATGATCCACATTACGATCATGAAAACATAACATATAGTGGAACAAACACGGATATTAAATTTAAAAAGAAAAAACCAGCTGAGAGTTGGATGAAAGATTGGACTGAAGAAGAAAGATTGGCTAAGTTCTTTGAATTTTGTACTGCGTTTGATAAAAGAGAAGATCAATTACTTTTAGAAGATTATCAAATATTTTCTCATAGATTACACTGGCATGAACATCCATATTGTTATATGATGCAACATGAAACTGATCTAGAAAAATTACTTTATTATACAATAGTCTTCTCATTTTCTAACGAACATTGGGGAACTATAACAAGATTAATAAAAGAAGGAGAAGAAAAAACTAGAGAACATTTTGTAGAAAATAGACATGCTAGAAATGATTTATTTCAAATCTATTATCCCAAAGGTACAAAAGTTAAAGATTGGTTAATTGAAGGACCTAAGAAAGCGGCTAAAGATATGGTGCATATTCTTAAAGATCTCGAAAGACCTTATACAATGATGGAGTTTGCTAAACTATTAGAAGCTTATTTTAAAGAACATCAAGGATTTAGATCACCCTTATATCCATGTAAAAACACAGCAAGATATGTTGCAATGAGTAGGCCCGATCTTGTTGATCCCGAATCTATTTTATTTGGTGGAACTGGACACTTTGATGGTATGCAACAAATATTTGGAGGAGTTAACTTAAATGGTAAAGTAAAATATTCAATAGATGATAATGGTCAGTTTGTCGCAGAAAACAAACATGCCGAAGAATGGATTAGACAAATGGATTTATTAGTAAATCATCCAAATAATCCAATGGAAAGTCAAAAGTATTTAAACGTAGAAGATAAAACATGTTTCTTCTATAAGCATATTGCAATTAGTCATGGAATAAAATCACCAACAAAAAGAATTCCATATACATGGATATTTGACGGAGATTTTAATTTAGCTAAACATCCTACTAAAGAAATTTTAGTTAATGCTAATACGACAAAATATTTATGGGGTAGAGAATATCCAAACGAGTAAAATAATGAAGATGAAAAATAAGGCAGAAGACGCATGGCAGATCCTAAGGATCCAAGGAGAATTCACAAAGGGTTTTGATACATTTAATGAATTAAAAGGACCTTGTATTTCTGTATTTGGTAGTGCAAGAACCTTGAGTACTAATAAAATTTATAAAGAAGCAGAAAAACTAGGTAAACTCTTAGTAGAAGCTGGATTTGGTGTTATTACTGGTGGAGGTCCTGGTATTATGGAGGCTGCTAACAAAGGTGCTCATAATGCAGGTGGAAAAAGTATCGGTGTCGGTATTGAATTACCGTTCGAGGCCAGTATGAATGAATATGTAGATCTTGGAGTAGAGAATAGATATTTCTTTACTCGTAAAGTAATGTTCCTAAAATACTCACAGGGGTTTGTGATATTCCCAGGTGGCGTCGGCACTCTCGATGAGCTATTTGAGGCCATCACCCTTGCACAATGTGGACATAATGTAAAATATCCAATAGTTCTTGTAGGTAAAAAATACTGGAGCGGACTTATTGATTGGATGCAAGATACGTTATGGACTAACGGTGCAATTAGTCAAGAAGACTTTGATTTATTTAGAGTTGTCGATACCGCAGAAGAAGCCGTAGAAAAAATTACAGATTATCATAACAAATATAAAGATAATAATTCAAAAACAAACTTTTAAATATGGCTCACAATAAACACACGACAAGTACGATGAATCAAGATTTAAATCTTATGATGCCAAATAGACAAGCATGGTTAGATTTAGCAGGAGATTGGCAAGATCCATTAGATGATCCAATTATTGTGAATCATGAGGGATTTAATGTAGTGAGAGATGATATGATGGGTTTTGGATCTAAATGTAGATTTGGAGATATATTAGTACAAAAGGCACCAACAGATACACTAGTATATGTACAGCCCAGATTTGGATTTGCAGGAATTTCTCTTGCGTATTTAGCAAAAAAATATAATAAAAAATTGGTACTGTTTATGCCATCGGGTAAAGTAATATCAGATCACCAAGCTATATGTATTGAAAGAGGTGCTATTGCTAAATTTAGAAGAATAGCGGCAATGCCTAATTTAAATAGAATTGCAAAACAATGGGCAGAAGATAACAATGCTACATTTATTCCTTTAGGTTTAAAACATGAATTGGTAACCGCTGCTGCAGTAAAAGTTGCATATGATGTAGCAGAAAAACATGGATATCCAGAAGAAGTATGGTCAGCAATATCAACTGGAGTTTTACAACGCTCTTTACAAATTGCATGGCCAGATGCTGAATTTAATGCAGTTGCAGTTTCTAGAAATATTCAAAATGGTGAATTAGGTAGAGCTAAAGTTTGGTCTCATCCTAAGGCATTTGCATCAGATGTAAAACCAGAATTTGCTCCCCCATTCCCATCAGCAATGAACTATGATGCAAAAGCTTGGGAATTTATGGTTAAGCACGGAAATCAAGGAGCTTGGTTTTGGAATGTAGGTGGACAACCTTACCCAGAATCAGAAGAAACTAAAGAAAAAACAAACTCTAAAAGAGAATGGGGAGAAGTTTTAGAAATGGACTTATAAAAACTGAAACTTTAAATCAAACTATCATATTAATAATATAACAAATTAAATTATGGCAAACATTGACAACGAATGTAAGGATTTAGAAGTAAAAGATTTTTACGACAAATCAACAACACACTTATCAGATATCATGGAAAACCAAAAAAAGATGCAAGAGCAAACTTATGGTATTAATTTCGATGATATGACAATTAGAGAGATTATGGATTTCTGGCATGTTAACACACACTCACTAATGGATGAAGTTCATGAAATGACAGATGCTCTTGGTGGAATTAAAGATGGTAGTGGAAACGCAGTATGGAAATACTGGAAAAAAGACTTTACGAAATATAATACATTAAAAATTTCTGATATGTCTGAAGGAGATAAGAAAGAATTGTATATGGAATGGGTAGATATTCTACACTTCTTTATTAATTATGCATCTTCAATCGGTTTAGACGCTAAGACTGCATATAATTACTACTTCGCAAAAGCAGAAGAGAACGTTAACCGTCAGAAAAATAATTATTAATGCTATTAGATATAGAACAAACCAGTAATGAGTTAATTATATCTTACTATAATAAAGAAGGTAAAGTCTCATTCAAAAGATATGGTGTAAATCAATTTCAGAATTGGGTAGTCACTAAAGAAACAGACAAATACAAAGACAAAACATATAGAAACTGGGACGATCGTCCACTTAAAAGAGGTTTCGCTAAATCATTTAATAAATTTAGTTTATTATATTTCATGGATTCTTTGCCAGAAGAAGACAAGGAAGAAATATATGAATTCAATATGCCAAGAACATACTTTGTCGATATTGAAACAGAAATAGTAGACGGCTTTCCAAAACCAGAAGAAGCTAAAAGTAGAATCCTATCATTTTCCATTATCACACCCGAGCGCAAAGCAATCGTATTAGGTTTAGAAGATATGCCACATGATAAAGTGAAAAAGATCAATGATGATACTAATGAATACTTAAAAAATTACGATCAAGACTGGGAATTCTCATATCATAAGTTTGATAATGAGTATAATATGTTATATACATTCCTTCATAAGTTTTTACCTAAATTCCCAATGATGACAGGATGGAACTTTATAAACTATGACTGGCAGTATATAGTAAACAGATGTAAAAGATTACAAATCGACCTGAACGATGTGGCTATTACTGGATCACTTGATAGAAATGATAGCAGACCGCTTCACATGGGTATTCTTGATTATATGCAATTATATGATAAATATGATCGTTCAGTTGCAGTAAAAGAATCAAACTCATTAGATTTTGTTTCAGGTGCAGTATTAGATATTAATAAAATTAAATATAGTGGATCATTACAAGATTTATATGAAAATGATTTTACTAAATATATTTATTATAATGTAATCGATTCATGTTTAGTATACTATATTGATCAACAATTAAGATCGATGGAAGTTCTTTTAACATTGGCAACTATTACCAGAATGCCTCTCTATAAAGCTTCTTCACCTGTGGCTATTACAGAATCTTTGTTGGCAAGAAAATTAGCTGAAACTAATAAGAAAATAGGCGTAGAATATGGAAAGGCAGATTCTCTTAAAGAAGGTAAATTTGAAGGTGCATTTGTAAAGCAACCAATTGTTGGGTATTATTCTGGAGTAAGTGCATTTGATTTCGCTTCGCTATATCCATCAATAATGAGACAGTTTAATATTTCACCAGAATCTTTTATTGAACAGGTAACTGAACCTGAAATTAATGAAAGAAGAAAAGATGAGAATGTAATTGTTTGTGAGAACGGCGTTGTCTATAAAAAGGAAGATTCAATCTTAAAAAAGATTTTAAGTGATTTATATTCCCAAAGAAAAGATTACAAAAAGACGTCATATGCGTATTATGAGAAGGCATATGAACTAGAAAAAAAAATAAAAAAATAATTTAACAAGAGACTAGTAATTCAACTGATATATAAATTACTAAAAATAAACAACAATATGAATAAGAACATCTTTTCACCTAGAGTCAACATTTTACCTTATGAGTACCCACAGTTATTGGCATACAAAGATGCTATTAGACATTCATATTGGATTCACACTGAATTTAATTTTACAACAGACATAGATGATTTTAAAACTAAAGTTTCTGATTCAGAAAGAGAAGTTATTAAAAGAGCTATGCTTGCGATTGCTCAAATAGAGGTTAATGTAAAAACTTTTTGGGCTGATCTATATAAGAGAATGCCTATTACAGAAGTAGGTGACGTGGGTATGACATTTGCAGAATCTGAAGTAAGACACAAAGATGCTTACGCACAATTACTTAGAGTCTTAGGATTAGAAAAAGAATTTCAAAATGTTGTAGAGATACCTGCAATAAAAGATAGAATATCTTATTTAAAAAAATATTTAGACGGGACGAGATCTAGAGATGATAAAATGTATACTAAATCAGTATTGTTGTTTTCTTTATTTATAGAGCATGTTAGTCTATTTAGCCAATTTCTAATTATGATGTCATTTAACAAAGAGAAAAATCTATTCAAGGGTATTTCTAATGTAGTTGAAGCAACATCTAAAGAAGAAGAAATTCATGGTAATTTTGGATCTGAAATTATCAACATTATTAAATCTGAAAACCCAGAATGGTTTGATGAAGAATTTGAACAACTTATTGATTCTGCATGTAAAAAAGCATATGCTGCGGAAGTTAAAATTCTAGATTGGATTTTTGAAAAAGGAGAATTAGAATTCCTTTCTAAAAAAACCATTGAAAACTTCATACAGAATAGATTTAATAATTCATTAACAAGAATAGGAATGAAGCCTGTGTTCGACGTTGACCTTAGTGAAATTGAAAAAACATTATGGTTTGATGTAGAAATCACAGCAACAAAAGAAGGAGACTTCTTTTACAAGAAACAAGTTGACTATAACAAGAAGAGTAAGTCAATTACAGAAGACGATTTATTTTAAACTAATTAAAGATTTTACAATATGAAAGAAGCCGGAACACCTCTCGCAGAGAAACCTGTCGCGATTAAAAGCGATGAAACAAGACCAAAATATTATTGGTTAAATGATGACAGTAGATTATTTTTATCACGAGGATACATCACTGAAACACCAGAACAACGAATCAAAGACATTGCAAACACCGCAGAAAAGTATTTAAAAGTTGAAGGATTTGCAAAGAAATTTGAAGATTACATGGCAAGAGGTTTTTACAGTATGTCCACTCCGGTTTGGATTAACTTCGGTAAAGATAAAGGTCTTCCTATAAGTTGTTACGGTTCTAATGTAGATGACACATTAGATAGTATTTTAAATGGCTCGAGAGAAATTGGCATGATGTCAAAATACGGAGGAGGAACTTCTATTTATTTAGGAAACATTAGAGAAAGAGGTGCTACTATTTCTACAGGAGGAACAGCAGATGGACCAGTACACTACGCTAGAATGTATGACACGACAGTTGATGTATGTAAACAATCAGAAGCAAGAAGAGGAGCATGCGCAGCATGGTTACCAGTAGAACATAATGATATTTTAGAATTTTTAGAAATAGGCACAGAAGGAAATCCTATTCAAAATCTACAATATGGTGTTACAGTTACTGATCAATGGATTCAGGAAATGAAAGATGGTGATGCAGCTAAACGTAAAATTTGGGCTAAAGTTATTCAGAGAAGAAATGAATTTGGCTATCCTTACATTATGTTCAAAGATAACTCAAATAATAATTCTCCCTACAAAGAATTAGGTTTAGAAATTACAGCATCAAACCTGTGTTCAGAAATTCAACTACCAACAGATTCATTTAATTCATTTGTATGTTGTTTAGGTTCTATTAACCTATTACATTGGGACGAATTAAAAGATACAGATGCAATTGAAACGTATACTTTATTTTTAAATGCAGTAATGGATGAATTCGTAAAAAAATCTTATAATTTACCAGGAATGGCAAGAGCTCATAGATTTGCTGAGCAACATAGAGCACTTGGAGTTGGCGTTTTAGGATATCATTCTTATTTTCAATCTAAAAGAGTTGCATTTGAATCATTAGAGGCAAAACAATTAAATCACCAAATATTTAAAACTCTTAAAGAAAGAACAGAAGAAGCATCTAAGTGGTTACATGACGAAAAAGGATATAAATCATTAAGAAATGGATTTGCTAATACAACATTAATTGCAATTGCACCAACCAAATCAAGTTCATTTATTCACGGAGCAGTAAGCATGGGTATTGAGCCAATTAAATCTAATTACTTTATTAAAGATTTAGCTAAATCAAAAACAATTTATAAAAATCCATTCTTAGAAGAAGAATTAGAAAAATATGGACTAAACACACCTGCTGTATGGGACGAAATTTTAAAGAAAGATGGAAGCGTACAACACTTAGACTTTCCTACTAAAGAAGTATTTAAATCATTTATTGAAATTTCTCCAAGTGAATTAATATTACAGGCTGGACAGAGACAAGAATTTATTGATCAATCACAATCACTAAATTTAATGATTCACCCAAGCGTTTCAGCAAAAGATATTAATAAACTTTATTTAAATGCACATGAATCTGGTGTTAAAACACTATACTATCAATTTAGTCAGAGTTCAGCACAATCATTTTCTAGAAATATTTTAGAATGTGCTTCATGTGAAGGTTAAAAATTCCGGTGGTATGAAACAAGACCACATTTTAGGACCGTTTTAGTTAACGGGTTGGGCAGAGAAGTTTCGCTACTATCTCTGCCCTTTTTTTGTTCATTAATTATTGAAACTATTTCAAATAACTCGGTATAATATTCAAATATCATTATCTAAAAATAACAAATTATGAAATTAAAAATTGATCGCATTGACCAACATGCACTAACAGAGTTTATCAATCGTGTTAAACTTATCGACTCTTTCATTTATATGAAAATTAAAGAGGGACAAATCCACTCAACTGTTTATCTACCACAAAGAGATGCCGTAAAGCACCACTCTATCGCAGCAGATAAAATCTTTCAAGTAAGTGAATGGCCAGACACTGATAAAGAAATGAAAATTGCATTCTTTGAAGGTAACAAAGTTATTGAAGCAATTAAGCATTTTGATCATGACGCAATTAAAGGTGAATTGGAATTTATTGAAAACGATGAAGAATTCGTTGCATCTACATTACGTATATTCAATGACGAATTAGAAATTACACTTTCTTGTTCAGAGCCTTCATTAGGATTTAAAGATCTTTCACAAGATCAACGTGATGCAATCTTTGCAAGATCGGATTCTAAATTTGATTTTACACTTGATACACATTCTATTGGTAAAGTTAAAAACCTATTCTCACTTGATAAAGATGAAACATTCGGTATCAATTCAGACGTGCAAGGAATCAATGTAAATGGAAAATCATTTAACGTAGTTCTTACACCTGATACAAGCGGAAATGGTAACGTTACTGTTTACAAAAAGTATTTAAATTTATTAGACAAAGAAGAGCAAACGGTATATGTGTCAGACTCGAAGGTTGTATTTGAATCAAACGATTCAGAAACTTTATTGACAATCTCAACTTGCCAAACTGCATAATAAATGACAATAGAAGAGTTAGAACAAAAATCAATTGAACAACTTACAGATGATGAGGCAAAGCTGCTTGTAGACCACTACAAGCAGCTGTCTGCCAAATTCACAGCATATGAGCAAGCTGTTAAGTTAACTCTTAACTCTATTTATGGAGCATTTGGTAATAAGTGGTTCCACTTTTTTAATCTTGACATTGCTGAATCAATTACTAAACAAGGTAAGAATGCAATTCTTTATTCCGAAACAATTCTTAACAAATACGTTAATGATTTTTGGCACAAAGATACTGCAGTACATGATAAATTTAACATCAAAGTAAAGGGTAAAATTGAAAAACCCGCAGTAATTTATATTGATACCGATTCATGTTATGTACAGTTTCAAGATTTATATGAATCTATAATTTGGCCAGACGAAGATAAAAAATTACCGATTGATGAATTTATTTTAGCGTTTTATGCATTTAGATTAAAAGATTACATATCTAAAACCATGGAAAAATACGCAGAGAAAAGAAACACAGATAATTTCTTATTCTTTGAATTAGAATCATTAGCGTATAATGGTATTTGGATGTCTAAAAAGAAATACATTCAAAATCTAGCATGGGATGATAAACTAGAAGTAACTGAACGCCATCCTTCATTAAAAAAGGTAAAAACTATTGGATTTGACACAATTCAATCTTCAACTCCTAAGTTTGCTAGAGAGAAGTTAGTAGAAGCACTTAGAATTTTATTCTCATCAGAGATTCAACCATCAGCAAAAGAATTACAACAGCTTGTTGAGTTTATGAAGCAATGTAAAAAAGAATTTAAATTAGCAGACATTGACGATATCGCTTTTAATAAAAGAACAAATAATATTGACAAATATATTATTGATGATCAAGAAGAATTACAAATAGGTTTAAAATGTCCAGCTAATGTAAAAGCCGCAGGATATTATAATTATATTTTAAATAACAATAAAAAATATAAAAACAAATATAAACTTATTGCTAATGGTGAAAAACTTAAAATATACAATTGTATAGGATCAATTAGTGAAGTATATGCTTTTATGCCAAACGAACATCCTTATGAAATAGCACCTAAAGTAGATTACGATACTCAATTTGAGAAGGCAATGATTGATCCTCTGAATAGAGTACTCACAGCAATAGGTTTACAAACACTAGATACTAATCTAATATATGCTTCGGCATTATTTTAAAAACATTATTATGAATACACCAACATTTTACGAAACAATTAAAAGCCTAATAAAGCAATATCCTAATGATATGGAATTAGGAAGCGCAGTTAGACATTTAGATTGGAAAATTGAAGAATCAAATCAAAAAGATCCAAATCAATTAGAAATACAATTTCCAAATAATTAATACATGGACATTAAGTTAACTCCAAAACAACAAGAACATGTTGATGCATATAATGTGATTCTTAATAGAATAAATGGTATTCAATTAAAAATTGATAAACTTAAGGACGAAGCAGCTGAAGCTCTTGCTGAATTAAATAGACTTAGAAGAGAAGAGCAGTTGATGTTTCCAGAAAATAACACAGAAGAAACAAACGATTAGTTTGTGGTATAATATAAAAATACAACAATAAACATGGCAAAGAAAGATTTTAGTTTTGACGATATAAACGCAGAGTTAAAGGCATTAAATCCTATGGGATCAATTATGGCAGACTCAACCTTTAGTGAAGTTACAGAGTGGATCGACACTGGTAATTATCATTTAAACGCATGTGTTAGTGGTTCACTATTTGGTGGATGGCCAAACAGTAGAACGTGTTCGATTGCTGGTCCTTCGGGAACTGGTAAAACATTCTTAGTATTGAACTCAGTAAAAAGAGCAATTGATATGGGATATAATGTGATCTATTATGATAGTGAAGCTGCAGTAGATAAAGATCAGATGGAAAAGTTTGGTATTGATGTTACTAAAGTAAATTATCAACCAATTAACACTGTTCAAGAATTTAGAACATCAGTTACTACATTAACTAGCAAAATGCAAGAAATCAAAAGAATCGGTGGTAAAACTCCAAAAGTCATGATGATTCTTGATTCTGCTGGTAACTTAGCAACACAAAAAGAAATTGATGATGCACGATCAGGTTCTGAAAAAGCAGATATGACAAGATCTAAGGTTTTAAAATCTATTTTTAGAATTATTATGACACCATTGGCAGATCTTAAGATACCTTTTATTTTTACTAATCACACATATCAAACTCAAGATTTTATATCAAGACAAGTAGCTGGTGGTGGAACTGGACCAGAATATGCAGCATCAATTGTTCTATTCTTAGGAAAGGCGCAACTTAAAGAATCTAGTGGTGAAAAAGCAGGTATTATTGTAACTGCTAAGCCAAATAAGAATCGTTTTGCAAAACCACATAATATTAAATTTCACCTACACTTTACAGAAGGTATGAACAGATATGTTGGGTTAGAACAATATATTGATTGGGAAGAAATTGGTATTACAAAGGGTGTTATTGAAAAAGGTGAAAAGATTCCTAAGAAGACTGCAAGAAATTGGATCTGTAAACATTTAGATGAGTCAGTACCTAATAAAGAGTTCTTCTCAGAAAAAGTATTTACAAAAGAAGTACTTGAGAAAATTGAAGCAAGAATAGAACACGTGTTCAATTATAATACTGAAGAAAGAGAAATTGATTTAGAAGAAATACTAGAAACAGATGCAGATTAATGAGGATAAGTTGCCTATAAAATACGTATTAGGTATTGAAAAGGACTTACCAAATTATCCAAGTGCATTTGATATATTATTAGCTGAAATTAAATTATGTGTCAGAATGCCCGACAGACATAAGGGTAACTTTACTTTACATGCTTTAAAAACATATAGGTTTCCAGAAACAGAAGAAAATCATTTATTAAAATCTATTAATGAGTTAATGGAATTGGATTTGGTAGAAGAATTAAATACCTCAGAAGGTAAAGAATCTTGGAAAATCAAAACTAATCCATTCGAATGATAGTAGTAATAGATAATTTCATTAAAGACCAAGATTTGTTAAGAGATATATCAAATGATATAAATTTCTTTTCAGATCCTGGTGTTTATTACTGGTGGGACGGTTGGTGGAACGGTGAAGCTAAGTCACTAAAACACAGATTAATAGAACATATTTGGGCAGATAATTGCCCACTTAGTGAAGCTATAGCAATTAGAGGTTTTGAATATTGGACAGGTATTCAAACTGCAGATCCAAATATGGGATTTGAAAATAATTTAGGAGGTCATTTCGATAAAGATGAAGAACTTTTTGAATTAACAGGAAAAATAGTAACGCCTTCAATGGGAACTGTATATTATCCAGAACAATCAGAGTTTGAAGGTGGTATGTTAGAAATTTACAGTGAAGGTGAAGATAAGGAACCAGAGGTAGTGTATGCTAAACCAAATAGATTAGTAATTTTTGATGCAGGTAAATATGTGCATTCAGTTAGACCAGTAACTAAAGGTACTAGAAAGGCCATCGCTATTAATTTATGGTTAACATTACCATTAGGGAAACAAAATAACAATATGTCCATAGAAGGATAAAGTAATAAACAATATATGCAATTCGGACAAGACTTTGAAAAAATATTCTTTAGATTATCTTTAGTTAAAACTAAGTATCTAAAAAGCATCAAAACAGGATTTTACACATCACAAGAAATTGATATTCTAAGTCAGTTATCTAATAAATTCTTTGAAAGATTTAATGAAACTCCAACTAAGGATCAATTAGTTATGTTAGTTCAAAGAAGTGAAAAAGCAAAAGAAAAAATCACAGAAGATATTTTAAATCTAGTATTTGATGTTGATTTAGATCAATACGACGAAGAGTGGGTAACAACGACCGCTGAATCATGGATTAAATGGAGAACTTTTGACACTTCTCTAATAGATACTATTGAATTTATTAAAACTACACAGGTGACACCTGAGAATGTAGATAGCATAGTTACCAAAGTAAAGGGTCTTATTAATGATAGAAATAATTTATCATTTAATTCTGATTTAGGTCTTGATTTCTTTGAAGTAGATTCACATGATCAAAAAGATACAGAGAAAGTATCTACTGGCTATAACTTTTTAGATAGAATGTTAGGTGGTGGTTATGACAAAGGAGGTAATTTAATTGTATATGCAGGTGAACAAAACATTGGTAAATCAATATACTTAGCAAATGATGCAGCCAATTTTGTTAAAATGGGAACTAACACTGTAGTAGTTACTGCAGAAATGGCAGCACATAAATTTGTAAAACGTATAGGTTCAAATCTATTAACAATAGATATTAATGACTATGCAGATAAAGCTAAAAACAAAGAACACGTTAAGCGTAGATTAGAAACTGTAGGTGATGGATTTACTCCACCTGGTTCACTATTCGTTAAACAATTTCCAACATCACAAGCAACGGTATTAGATATTGAAGCTTATGTTAATCAAATAGAAGAAGAAAAACAAATAAAAGTTGGTGCAGTCGTTATTGACTATATTAACATTCTTGCTAATTACAGAAATCAAAATACAGAAAACACTTACATGAAGATCAAGCAAATTGCTGAAGATCTTAGAGCAATGGGTATTCGTAATAATTGGTTAATTGTAACAGCAACACAAATTACCAGAAATGGATATAATTCATCTGACATTGGTATGACAGACATCGCAGAATCTGCAGGTCTTTCACATACAGCTGATGTTATGTTAGGTATTATTCAAGATGATCTAATGAGAGCTAATTCAGAATATTGGTTAAAAGTTCTAAAAATTAGAGATGGTGAAGGTAAAGGAACTAAATGTAAATTAAACATTAATTGGAATTACATGAGGTTAATCGAAACAGAAGAAACTACTAACTCAAACTTACATAGCATATAATTATGGCAAAAAACGATAAAATTTTTAATAATAATTTTGAATCACCTGACACAGAGTTTGGTAATATTAATTTTGAATTAGATCCTAACGTAAAAGATAATAAAGACGAAGAAGATAAAATTCACTTTGAATTAATAGCCAGAGAAATACACAGATTAATTGAACTTTCTAGATTTAAAGTTTTTAATAAAGTAGATGAGTTGGGTAAATGTACAACTCTTAAAAAGGCAGACATTAATAGTATATACGGATATATCATAGATGAAATGGCAGCTAAAAATAGCCGCATAGATATCTTTAGCGAATTATGTGTATATTTTGATATTAATCCTACAAAATTTTACAGTTCTCTTTCTAATGTATACAAAGAAGATTTAATTCAAGAATTAGATTTACGCACAGGTATATTGAAGCAAAAGAATATAATGAAACTTTTTTAAAATGATTGAACAAAGTATCTTAAAAAAAGGTGCCAATCGTGTATGGGTGCTGGGAGATTTACATTTTGGTGTTAGAGCTAATTCTATAGAATGGTTAGACATACAAAAACAATTCTTCGAAGAAGTATTTATTCCAACACTAAAGAAACACGTACAACCTGGTGATGTTTTAGTGCAAGTTGGTGATACCTTTGATAATAGACAAAGTATTAATATCAGGGTATTAAACTACGCTGTAAACCTTTTTGAAAGACTTGGTGAGATTTTACCAGTTCATATCATATGTGGTAATCATGATATATGGGCCAAGAATTCAAATGAAGTCACTTCTATTGATAGTTTAAAATGGATTCCAAATGTTCAGATTTATAAAGAACCCGAGTTATTGAATTGGTCTGGCAAGAAAATCTTAATGATGCCATGGAGAAGAGATTCAGAACATGAAACAGAAACATTAGCAGAATACCCTACGGCAGATATTGTATATTGTCACTCTGAAGTTAGAGGTATTTACCTTAACGCTAAAGTTAAGAATGAACACGGAACTGATTCTAATATTTATGACAAGTATACAAGAGTTTATAGTGGACATATTCATTTTAGACAAGAGCGTGGTAAATTATTAATGGTTGGAACTCCATATCAATTAACAAGATCAGATGCTAATAATACAAAGGGTTTTGATTTAGTAGATCTAAAAGATATGTCAGAAACATTTTTCCCAAATGAGGTTTCACCCAAATTTATGAAATACAATATTATACAACTATATGATATTCCATTAGGTCAATTTAAAAATCAAATAAGAAATAATTTTGTAGATTTATTTGTACCTTCTAATATAGCTACAACAAATGCGTTAAGCCAATTAATCAACAAAATACAAAATATTAGTAGAAAATTAGAACCAAATATTTATCAAGAAGAAAACTACATTGATAAAGATTTTTATGACATGGAAGATGTAGAAGAAATGTATAAAAATTATAACATACTAAATTTATGTAACATGTATGTTGATGGTTTAAATGATGATGAGGAAACCAAAGGAAAGTTAAAAGAAAAACTAAAAATATTGTACACTCAATGTGCATATAATAACGGTGGAGAAATATGAGAATAAATTTTATAGAATTTAAAAACTTCGCTTCTTATGGTAATCAACTACAAAGAATTGAGTTTGATCCAGAACAATCAAAGTTATTCCTAACACTTGGTAAAAATGGTGATGGTAAAACAACTATCGCAAATGCAATTATATATGCACTTTATGGTAGAGTTGAAGGTGTAAAACTTTCAGATTTGCCAAATAGAATTAATAAAGAACTGCATGTTAAAATAGGTTTAACATGTGGGCCAATTGATGTAGAAATAGAAAGAGGTTTACTACCTAATAAGTTTAGTGTAAAACTAAATGGAGTTGAGTTTGATAAAGCAGGTAAAAAATCTGTACAAGATTATTTAGAAGAAGAAATATTTGGAATACCATATCATGTATTTAAAAACATAATCATATTGTCTGTAAATGATTTTAAATCATTTTTAACAATGTCCAATCAAGATAAAAAACAAATCATTGACAAGATGTTTGGTTTCTCTATTTTAAACGATATGCAAATGTCAATTAAAACTGAAAGACGAAATATAAAAATGGACATTGATTCTTATGAGAGTGAATTAAATCAAATACTTGACTCTATTGCCTCGGTTAAGGGTAAACTTAATACTTTATTAGAAGAATCACAGCAAAAAAACAATTCTAAAATAGACGAATTAAAATCTAATTTAGTAGAACTAAATGAAAGTGTAAAAGAATTAAATGTCAATAAACAACATATTGATACAAAACTCACAGAAAACGCAGAAGAATATGAATCTAAAAGAACTGATGCATCTTCTTTAAAACATGAAATAGAATATCTTAAAAAGAAAGTAAAGTTATATGAAAGTAAAAAATGTCCTACATGTGAAACACAGTTAGATAGTGAATGGCATTTAGAACAAAAAGAACACTTTTGTACTAAAATAGAAGAAGACACATTGAGTATTAAATCACTCAAGGAGGCATTAGATTCTATAAAATCTAATATTTCAAAATTAAGAAGCGAAAAAGGTGATATAGAAAGTAAAACATCAGATATCAAATATAGTATGAAATCTTTTAAATCAGAACTTCTTAAAATAAAAGAAACGCCTGATGATTCTCAATTTGAACATCTTAAAAATTTAATAAAGGATTTTGAGAAAAAAGAAAGTGTTAAATCTACAAGCAAAGATAATTTAAATGCTGATTATAATTTCATGGAAATTGTAGAACAGGTTTTAGGTGAAGATGGTGTAAAGAATTTAGCAGTTAAAACTATTTTACCGGGACTTAATACTAATATTGCAGCAATGGCGCAAACAATGCACTTACAATTCCATATTAGATTTGATGAGAAGTTTAATTGTATTATTAATCATTTAGGTGAAGATATTAATCCAATGACGCTTTCAACAGGTGAGCGTAAGAAGGCAGATTTCATTATCATCATCGCTATTATCAAAATATTAAAATTAAGATTTCCACAATTAAACTTATTATTCTTAGATGAATTGTTATCTTCAGTTGACCATGATGGTGTTTATAACATATTGAAGATATTAAATCAAGTAATCAAAGAAAACAAGATAAATACATTTGTTATCAATCACTCTGTGCTTCCACATGAAATATTCGACAAGAAGCTACAGATCTATAGAGAGAACGGGTTCTCTAAGTTCACCATAGATACTATAGAGTAAGATATATAAATAAAATAAAGAAATAGATGGCAACATATAATCTTAAGTATAACAAAGACGATTCAGTTATTAGACACATCATAATTGGTCTATTAGCTGATCTTAATAGCAAGCTTAGTTTTTGGAGACAAATCTCTAATGAAGAGAGAGCTATAATTGATGTGCCATTTTTTTACGCAGTATCAGGTGATGAAAACTTCGTTAAAGATAATTTCTTATTTTCAAATGTAAACGGAGAAGGCTGTGATCCAGATGGTCAATATGCAAATGGTAATTATGACAAAGTGCCAAGAGGTATAGTAAATCTAACTTCATTTTCTGTTGATCCTGGTAAATTAGTAAATAAAAGAAATTTAGGTAATTATACCATGATGAATAATCAAGGTTTAATGGAAGGTTATGTAGCTGAATTTGAAATTATTCCATGTGTAATTGGCGTAGATATTGAAATATTAGTTTCTAGCCAATTGGATATGTTTAAGGTCACAGAATCTATTATTAAAAACATGTATAAGGCAAACTTTTTCCATGTAGATGCAGGTCACCTTGAAGATGGTATGTATAGAATTTCTTCAGAATACATGATGCCAGACGATTACACACAAGAACGTCCAATTGAATATGGATTTGATGATAAAGAAAATCATAAAATTACATTTAGTTTAGAAATCAACACATTTATACCTTCATTTGATTTTGAAGATGATATCTACACTAAATTTACAAGATCTGTTTATCCTTTAGGTGTTACTGGTAATTACGGTGATCCAAATGGCGTAGCATTAGATCCTGCAATATTATATAGTGATTATGAGGGTGATATGCCACAACCTGTACAATACACAGACACTTCAGGTTCAATATGGATGTGGGATTCAGAAACACAATCATGGATACAAAAAGAATCTCCAAAAGGAGATGATTTCATAGTGGATGACTCAGATATGGGTAAATTAATAACTAAGAATTCACATTTAGTAAGAACTTCTAAAAGAAGAAAGAACTCAAACAGAATGTTTAAAATTGGTAATTCTCAAGAGTTTTCAAATGATGTTATGGAAAAAGATAAACCTCTTTTTGGTGATGATTTTGACGTCTCGTCGACAGATCTACCATTCAAAGAATAAATTAAAGATATATATTAAAAATTAAATAATACAAATGACAAATTTAAACAACGGAATTATTTCCCCATTTGTTGAAGCAAAACAAGGTTTTGTGTTTCATGCAGCTGGTCAAAATTTCAAAATGACAGGAAGTCATATAGAAAAATTTAGTAATGTTTCTGAGGATTTTAAATCATTAGTTAAAGCAAATGAACTTTTTTCAATAACAAACGAAGGCGTTTCTTTTTACTATGATTATAATAATAAGAAATCTATTTCTAAAATTGAAGAATCTTCAGTAGAGAACTTTAACTCACTTGTAGCATTGAATGAAAAAATTGATTTTTTAAATAGTAGTCTTAAAAATTCAAATAAAGCTAGTAATAATTCAGTTATAGTAGATGAGCTTAAAAATGAATTAGCAGTTTTAGAATCATCTAGAACCGATTTACTTAAGAATTCAATTACTATTGAAGTATCATATAAGGTAGAAGAAAACAAATTTTACACTGGTAATATAGAATTAGCAGTTTCTACTTCACTTCCTTTATCAGAATCTATGTTTGCATCTGCATATATTAGATATGAAGATAAAGCATTGATTGATTTATTCGAATTTGCTTCTAAGAACTATAAACATTATGGACTTTTAGAATTTATTTCTGAATCAAAAGACGGAGACGTTAATGTATTGGCAATGAGAGCAGAAAATAACATGTTCATATACAAATATAACGAATCTACCAAAATAGATAAATTTACTAAATTACTTGCAGACGCAGCCATCGAATATGTTGCTGAACAAACAGGTGCAGATATCACGCCAATGGTTGAAGATATTTTAGAATCTTATAAATCTAGAAGAGCAGCTAAAAACGAGAAGATGTTATTAATGCATGAAATGATTGCATTTTTAAAAGATCAAAAAGGTAGATTAGCTGAAGCTAATAGAAATTTACCAGACATCAAGGCAGCTGATCAATTACTAAACTCTGAAATCAAAAGAATTTCTGAAGAACTAGATAATATAGGAAATGAAGATATTCTTACTAAAGATGATGGTTATATTGACGCCTCAACTAAATATGAATCAGACGAAATACCTAAGGGTACCGTTGTAAAAGTAGATGCATTAGAATGGGCTGGACAAGGAAAAACAGACATACTAACAGTATTCGTAAACGACGATCCATTAAGAATAGAGAAAAACAAGCTTCAGTTATCTGCTGAAGATTCTATTTAAAATATTACACTATTTTATTTTAAAGCCCATTTGGAAACAATTGGGCTTTTTTTCGTATAAGTTTAAATACATCTAACAACAATGGCAAGAAAGAAAAATTATTTAAATAACAAAGATCTTTATAACGAACTTGTAAAGTCAAAAGAATTAGACAAATTAACACCAACTGCAGAAAAAATGTTAGTGTTATTAGCAGAAAGAACTATTAACAAATTAAACTATGTTAATTCAGATGATCGCAACGATTGTTTACAGTTTGCTCTATTAGATCTTTTAAAATATTGGAGAAATTTTAATCCAAAATATCCAAACGCATTTGCGTATTTTACAGAAATAGCAAAAAGAGGATATGCAAAAGGATGGAATAAAATTCATCCACAGAAATATAAAGGCACGTTATCGATTGATCGAATCTCTACAGGAGGTGATAGTGAAAACGGCGGAATGTTTAACATATAAATGTCAATAAAAAATCTTAAACCTACTAATAATTCAGGCTTTATACAAGGATATTTTAATCCAAAAAATCCAGAAAAGTATATTGGCCCAATCCCTATTATTTATAGATCATCATGGGAAAGAAAGTTTATGATTATGTGTGACACAAGAGAAGACGTTATTAAATGGTCAAGTGAGCCAGTAGAGATTAAGTATATTTGGTCTTTTGATAAAAGAGAACATAAGTATTATCCAGATTTCTACATGAAAACTAGAAGTATTGATGAGGGTGTGGAAACGTATAAAGAATTTTTGGTTGAAATAAAACCAGAAGCACAGATTACAAAGCCATCTCCTCCTAAAAAGAATAGCCAAAAGGCATTGAAGTCATATAAGTTTTTGGCAGAGCAGTATATAAAAAATAGAGATAAATATAAATATGCACAAGCATGGGCTGACAACAGAGGTTGGAGGTTTATTGTGTTGACTGAAAAATCTCTGAAATAATGGGTAAAATAAAAAAGGACATTAAGGATTTAAGTAAAGAAGCTGGTAGTAAAACTAAAGCACGAAGAGGTGCTGAAGAATGGTTTGAAAAAGCATCCAAATCTGTTAGAGACAATTCTGTTGCCAAATATAGTAAACCATTTAAAACGGGTATGATTCATGTATTTAGATATGATAAACCTAAAAATATTAAAACTCTACCGTGGTGGGATAGAAATCCAGTAGTATTAGCACTGGATCCACATGAAAGCGGAACAGACGTTGGTATTAATTTAAACTTATTACCAGTACAAATGAAAGAAGATCTATTAGATATGATCTATGACAGAATGGAAGGGCAGATTAAATCAAAATCTGGAAGGGCATCAAAAGACAATGCAATGACACAAGGTCAAATAAACCTAATTTATAAAGATGCTGTAAAATTTTTAAAACAATTTGGTTTTGATTTTGCAGTTAGACAATATATTCCACAACTAAAAAAGAATCAAAAGGTAGTTTCTTATGAAAGTTGGGCAAAAATAGCGCTATGTGACTTTGATGACTTAGATGGTATTGGAATTAACGAAGTAAAGCGTGCGTTTAGGGAACACCTTAAAACACGCGGAAAAAGAAAAGATATATAAACAGAACATAATAATATAGTAATATGGCAGGATTTAACGATAGAAACGGACCATTGAGTAATGGATCAAAGCCTTTTAGCATATCAAATGCATTAAAGTCTTTATCCTCGTTCGGTATGCGATATGATGATTTAGTCTTAAGACAATCACAAGCAATTGGACCAATGGAAGCAGAAATTGGTTATGGTCAAATGAATCCATTTGGTGTTGACAACGACGACATCTATGGTGCATTTGCAGCAATGTCTATGACAGACACTAACCTAAGATCTAATATTCCGTTCTTTGATCAATCATATGAAGGTAAAAGAGAAGAACTTAGAAAGTTTTCATTAAACGATGAAGTAGAAGATATTTTAGATATTCTTTGTGATGAAACAATAGTGTATGATGAAAAAAACTTTTTCTGTTACCCTGAAATTTTAGGTATTGATATATCAGATGATGTTGATAAAGATCTTAACAAATATTTCAGACAAATTTATCACTATTTTGGTTTTAATTCTGATCAATCTGCATGGTACTTCTTTAGAAAATTTCTTATTGATGGATATCTTGCTTTTGAAATAATTTATTCCCCTGACCAAAAAGAAATTATAGGTTTTAAAGAATTAGATCCTATTACTCTTATTCCAGGTTACAATCACGATGATGGTAAAAAAGTTTGGGTACAATATAAAGATGATCCAGTAAAAGAAAGAAAATTATATGATTCACAAGTTATATACATTTCTTATTCATCTATAACTACTGCATCTAGAGTTTCATATATAGAGAGATTAACAAGAGCATTCAACTTGTTAAGAATTATGGAACATACCAGAGTAATCTGGGCAGTGACTAATGCTTCATTTAGAATGAAGTTTGTAATTCCTGTAGGTGGTAAATCTAAAACTAGAGCTAAACAATCTTTGGCACAGTTAATGAATTCTTATAAAGAATCTGTAGATTTCGATTGGGAATCAGGTACTTTAGCCACAGACGGTAAACCAATGCTACAATTTAGTAAAGAATATTGGTTACCTTCTAAAGATGGTGATTCACCAGAAATAGAAACATTAAATAGTGAAGGACCAGATCTTTCAGATACAGAAGCACTTAAATACTTCTCAGATAAATTAAAACATGTTTCTAAAATTCCTTACTCAAGATTCTTATATGAAGATGGAGGTGGAGATTTCAACTTAGCTGCTGATGGTATGATTAGGGATGAGATCAAGTTTGGTAAGTTTATCAAACGATTGAGATCTATATTCATGGAAATTTTATCTAAGCCTTTATTTATTCAAATGTGTTTAAAATATCCTGAGTTTACAAATGATCCTCAGTTTAAATCACAAGTAGCTTTAAGGTTTAATGAAGAGAATGTGTTCTCGGAATTAAAAGACATGGAATTAATGGAAAAACGATTAGACTTTATTGGTACTATGAGAGATTCGTTAATGACAACCAATCAAGAGACTATGGAAGAAGAATACTATTTCGATCAAGAATACTTAGTTAAAAAATATCTTAAACTGAGTGATGATGAAATTAGAGCAAATGAAGCCTTTAAATCTAAACTGGCAAAGAAGTCGGCTGAAGAACCAGAGGCTGAAGATCCATTCGCAATGTAAAACAATGATTAAAAAAGATATATAAAACATGAAAATTATCAAAACATTTAATGACTTCATATCTGAAGATGCTCTTAGAGCTGGGGAAGATTCTAAAGTCATAATCGACGATCTAAAGTTAGATTCTGGTCCTGAAATTAAATCTGCTGAAATTCTAGGAGCTATTACAGCAGCTTTAACTGATGAAGAATTTAAGCAGTATTTTTATGAAACATATAGCGAAGCTGCCTTTGCAGAAGGTGAAATGGATATTCTAGTAGGCTATTATTTAGATAAATCGGCAGAAGAAGCTGAAGCTGAAAAGGAAGCTGAAAAGGAAGAAGAAGGTGGTGAAGAAGACAGCGATGACCCGCTTGCTGGAATGTAATAAGATATTTCAATAATAAAGTATGATATATATTAAAAATACAAAAATAAAATATTATGAATAATAATAACGATTTATTGATCGTCGAGATGTCGTCATCTGCATTGAGTGTTACTCCATCGGATAATAAAGACTACATTCTGGAAGGTGTTTTTGGTCAAATTGATCAAAAAAATAAAAATAACCGTATTTACACAGAATCCGAATATGTTCCTCAAATAGAAGCATTACAACAAAAAATCGGAGCTAGTAAATTACTGGGTGAATTAGATCACCCTGCACAATTTGATATTTCTTTAAAGAATGTATCTCACATTATTGAAGAATTAACTTATGACAAAGATTCTAAAGAAGTCAGAGGACGTATTAAATTATTAGATACAGATGCTGGTCGTCAAGCTAAAGCCTTAGTAGACGCTGGTGTACCTTTACAGATTTCATCTAGAGCTGCAGGTGCAGTTGAATCTAATGGACAAGTAAAAATTAAGCAATTGTTTACATACGATTTAGTAGCTGACCCTGGTTTTGAAAACGCAGAGTTAAAGAGAGTTAATGAATCTTATGGTTTTTCAAACGACACAGGACTTTATATATATGAAGTTGGTGAAGCTAATTTAACTGAAAATATTGAAAATAAAACTACAAACACACAAATAAAAGAAAATAAAAACATGGCAGAATTTGTAAAATCTGAGGATTTCAATAAGTACTCTGAGTATTTAGCGAATGAGATCAAGACACTAAAAGAGTCTATTGAAGCTAAAGACGAAGCAGCTTCAGGCGAAAACACAGTAGAAAATCTAACACAACACAATAACCACATTGTAGAATCAGTTAATGATTTAACAGAATATGTAGGGTATATTGCTGAACAATTAGATGGTTCTATTCAGTATACGGAACATGTAGCTGAAAAAACAGATCAATCTATTTCTTATTCAGAAAGTATTGCTGAAAAACTAGATCAAGGTATTTCTTATACTGAGCATTTAGCAGAATCAGTATCTAAAGTTAAAGATTTCGCTAATTATTTAGCAGAAGCACATAACGAAGGTGCTGAATCAAACAACACTTTATTAGAATACGTTGAATACTTAAAAGAAAACTTACAATCTGTCTCTGAATACGCAGAATACATTGCTGAATCTTTAAACGAAACTGTTGAAGAAGTTGAAGTTAATGTTGAAGCAGAAGAAGATAAAGAAGAAGATGTAGAAGCAGCTGATAACGTTGAAGGTGAAGAAGTTGCAAAAGAAGCAGGCGAAGATAACGAAGAAGTTACTGAAGAGACTGAAGAAGTTGAAGAGACTGAAGAAGTTGAAGAAGTTGAAGAGACTGAAGAAGTTACTGAAGAAGAAGATCCTGCAAAAGATAAAGACGAAGCTGAAGACACAGACGAAATAGAAAACATCGGTGATAATTCAGAAGAAGGTGCAGTTGCTGCAGATAGCGATGAAGCTGGAAAAGAAGTTGAAGAAATTGAAGACGAAGAAGTTGAAGCTGGAGATAATTCAGAAGAAGGCGACGTTGGAGGTGAAGAAGTTGCTAAAGAAGGTGACGAAGACGCTGACGATGCTGTAACATCAGATTCTGAAATCGAAGATGAAACTGAAGAAGCTGATGCTGGTGAAGGTGAAGAAGAAGCTGAAGGTGAAGATGGAGCACACGATCCATTAGAAGCTTATAAAGCAGATATCTCTTCTAAATTAGACGCACTAGTAGAAAATGCAACTAAAAAAGAAAATGAAAATCCTTCATTCTTTAAAGTAGTATCATCTGCAACTAGAAATAAATATAACGAATTATCAGAATCTGCTAAAACAGATGTTAGAGGAATCGTTTCTAAAAGAGGATTTATGACAGAATCAGAAATTATGTCAGTAATGAATGAAGCACAACTTATTGTTGAAAGTGCAGGAGCACAACCTACATTCATTGCACTTATGCCTTCTGAATATAAAGAAGCATGGGCTAATCTATCTGAATCTAAACAAAATAATATCATCGCACAATCTAAATACCACACATTGAACACAGAATATCAAGTTGCTAATTTCTGGCAAACTAGAGACTTAAGAGACACTAAAGTGGAATTAGAAAAAGTTGCAATGGTAACTGAAGCTAAGAAAGAAGAAACTAAACCAACATTAGGATATGATGTATCAGGTATGGCAGATGCTTTCAAACAAAGGTTCAATAAGTAAAAAATTAACAGATATATAAATTAATCGACGATAAGGGTGACAGAAGCAGAAAACCCATTGAATGTCGAGTTTTTAACTAAACAACAATAAACAAAAAAAACGATCATTAAAAATGGCAAATTTATTAAACGAAGCTGAGATCAAGAATACATGGGCACCGATTATCTCGGAAGCTACAGGTATCAACGAATCTAGCAAATTAGCGTGGATGTCGACTTACTGTCACAACCACAAACTTTATGAAGACGCGAACATCATGTCTTTATCTAACAACCCTGGCCCAATGAACTTAACAGGTATGGGTGCAGTATCTTTTCCTGCTGGCGCTCCTGCAAACGGTGCAGCTGATGCAGCTAAAGGTTCTGGTGACAAAGCTCCAACATTATTGCCTTTGGCAATGCAAGTTGCTGCTCAAACTATCGGTTTAGACTTAGTACCAGTAGTACCAATGGCTGGACCAATGGGATTATTGTCTTACTTAGACTTTACTTATGAAGGTGGTACTGTTGCATTAGGTGCAACTGCTCCAACTTACATCAAAACAGCTTTAGCTAAAGCTGGTCTTGACGAAAATGTAGGTACATCAAGAATTGATGGAAAAAACATCATCAAGATTGTTGATGCAGTTGCTGCTGGTGAAACAATCGCTGACAGATATGCTGACGCTTCATTAGTTGCTGCATTAGAAGACCACATTGCTGGATTCTCTGGTGCTGACGCTAACGGTAAGCCAATGTCAAGAGAAGTTGGTGAAAGAACTGCTGATAAAGTAATGGGTCTTTCTTTATTCTCTAAAAGTGTTGCTGCTGAAACTTTCCAAGTTGCTGCTGCAGTTACAAGAGAACAAGTACAAGATTTAAAACAATTCGGTGTAGATGCTGTTGCTCAAGTTGAGTCAGTATTAACTAACGAATTAACTCAATCTATCAACAACCACATCTTAACTAAGATGAGAGCTATCGCTGAAGAAGGAATTACTGAAGTTGCTTTAGATTACACTTTAGGTGGAAACACTTACGGTGATGTTAACAGAAGAATCCTTACTCACGTATTGGCTGCTGCTAACTTAATCGCTAACAGAGGTAGAAGAGGTGCTGGTAACTTCGCTGTAGTTGATGCTAAATTAGCTTCAGCTTTACAAGGTGTTGCTGGTTTCGTACCAAACCCAATGGCTAACACATTCAATCAAGTTGCAGGTGCAATCTACCCAGTAGGTTCAGTTGCTGGTATCAATGTTTACACTGATCCAAACTTAGCATTCGAAGGTGATGTTAATGGAAAGCACGAAATTCTAGTAGGTAGAAAAGGTGACGGTAACGGTGCTGGATTAGTATTCATGCCTTACTTAATGGCTGAATCAGTTCAAATGATCGCTGAAGGAACTATGGCTCCTAAAGTAGCGGTTAAATCTAGATACGCTCTAGTTGAAGCTGGTTTCCACCCAGAAACTGCATACCAAAAATTCAAAGTAGCTGGATTAAAACTATAATCTAAACACTTAGAACAATTGATATAAAAGGCTGCCTTCGGGCGGCCTTTTTTATTTCTAGAAATATTTAAAATATTAAGAGGATATATAATATATTAACAAGGTAATTTAAAACAAAATAATAATTATGAAACTTAAATCAAAATTAAAACTTTACGAAGAGTTCGTAAATGAATCAACTAAAGAAACTACAACAACGACAGACTCTGTTGCTATAGATCAGGTTAGTGTTGATGCAGCTGCAGATTCTGCAGAAGCGGTTAGAACTGAAGTTATTAGAGACGTAGATACTATTCTTAATAATCTAGCTGAATTATCAGATAGAATTGGAGAATCAGAATCTATTGCTTTAGAAATGGATGAATTATTCGAAGAATTATTCGAACTAACTAATGTTACAGAACTTAACGAAGGTATATTAGATTTTATTAAATCTCCTATTAAGTTCATGAAAATTAAGAAAAATCTTAAATCATATCAAAAAGCCTTAGTACAAAAAGCAATTAACGATGTTGATTTCGCTAAGAAGAAACAGGCAGGTGATGCTGATGAGAAAGATAAAAAGAGAATGGAAACTCTAAAACAAGCCAATGAAGCCAAAAACAAAGCACTAGATGATCAATTATCTGCTATCGCAGAAAGAATGACAGAATTGTCAGGTGGAGATGAAGGTTTAGGTAAAGTTGTTTCTATTGGAAAAACAAAATCTAAATTAGCTGCGGCTAAAATAGTAATGAAAGCAACTTCAGGTGAAGAAGCAAAACAACTTAAATTAGAAATTGATACTTTAGTAGATAGAATTTCAGATGATGAAAAATCTCTTAAAGATTACGCTAAAAAAGCTGGTCCAGCTGATCATACAGATGCTGAACAATCAGGTGATAATGATAATGAGGCTAGTAGAGATCAAATGGCAGGTATAGGCACTGAAGATAAGCCTAAAGTTAAGACTAAGACAAAGGATGAAACTCCAGAAGAGAAAGAAGCTAGAATAAAGAAAGAAAAGACAGATAAGAATGCTCCTAAAATTGAAAAATTAGAAGCTTCAAAAACTAAAGCTAAAGAAGCATACGATGCTGTAGATGCAGGTAATAAGATTGAGAAAGCTAAAGCAAAAATTGCTTTTGTAGAAGTACAATTAGAATTAGCTAAACTTAAAGAAGATGATGCAGAAGTAATAAAAGGCTTTGAAGAAGAAATCAAAGCACTTAATATAACAGCTAATCGTAAAGCAGTTCAAGTACCAGCCGGTAATACTGGATATGGAGAAAGTGTTGAATTAGACGGTTCAGGTAGATTAGCTCCTATTATGGAAGATTCAGTAGTTACAGAAGCTACTCTTGGTGAACTAAT